>OKES01000001.1_pt1 | contig 135947 bp, 106 predicted proteins | sample 1611001 | NCBI WGS metagenome assembly OKES01 (sample SAMN04436703, study PRJEB24849) | human gut metagenome | biome: human gut; feature: NICU; material: stool | host: Homo sapiens | place: USA: Saint Louis, MO | collected 2010-08-11
AACTCGCGACCCCGACCTTGGCAAGGTCGTGCTCTACCAACTGAGCTATTCCCGCATCATCAAGTTATTTGCTAATCACTTGATTTTGTTATCGTCTGGAAGACTGTGCCGCCGTTCGATGCGTTGCATTCTACTTATCTCTCGCGGTGAGTCAACGGTATTTTTCGCAACTTTGTATCGTTTGCTGAAAATAACGGCGAAACGATCACTGATCAAGCAAATCGCCGCGCGCCGCGTTCAAATACTGCAGCATCGACCACAGCGTCAGCACCGCCGCCACGAGGAAAAGCGCGATCCCGGCCCACTCCACCCACGGATAAGGACGCCACAGCATCCATACCAGGGCGGTCATCTGGGCGGTCGTTTTCACTTTGCCAATCCACGAGACCGCCACGCTGCTGCGTTTCCCCAGCTCCGCCATCCACTCACGCAGCGCGGAGATAATGATCTCACGGGCAATCATGGTCGCCGCCGGTAGCGTGACCCACCAGGTGTGATAGTGTTCGGCAACCAGCACCATGGCGATAGCCACCATGACTTTATCGGCAACCGGGTCGAGGAAGGCGCCAAAACGGGTGCTCTGATTCCAGCGACGAGCGAGGAAACCATCAAACCAGTCGGTTACCGCGGCAACAAAGAAGATTAGCGCGCAGGCAAACGGCGCCCAGCTAAAGGGCAGATAAAACGCCAGCACAAAAAACGGGATCAGGATGACGCGAAACAGAGTAAGCAACGTAGGGATATTAAATTGCATAGTGACGGGTAACTATCTGTTGTAAGTAAAAATTAGCCCTATGTTGCTACAGAGCCCCTAATGTTTCAACGAGTAGAAGATCTTTTCTGCCAGAGCGTGAGAGATGCCCGGTACTTTAGCAATTTCTTCGACGCTGGCCTGCTGTAGCCCCTGCAGCCCACCCATATACTTCAGCAGCATCTGACGACGCTTCGGCCCCACCCCCTCGATAGTCTCAAGCGAGCTGGTGCTCTTCACTTTCGCCCGTTTTTTGCGATGCCCGGAGATCGCATGATCGTGCGATTCATCGCGAATATGTTGGATCACATGCAGGGCCGGCGAATCCGGCGGCAGGCTAAACCCTTCCCCTTCCGGCTCAAAGAATAACGTTTCCAGACCCGCTTTTCGATCGCTACCTTTCGCCACGCCCAGCAGCAGCGGATGATGTTTATCCCAGGGGACGTCCAGTTCAGCAAACACGGCTTTCGCCTGGGCCAGCTGTCCCTTGCCGCCGTCTATCAGGATCACATCCGGGATCTTGTTGTCATCAATCGCTTTACCATAGCGACGGCGCAGGACCTGATTCATCGCCGCATAGTCATCGCCAGGGGTAATGCCGGTGATGTTGTAGCGCCGATACTCCGCGCGCAGTGGGCCATTGCTGTCAAACACCACACAGGATGCTACGGTCTGTTCGCCCATGGTGTGGCTGATGTCAAAACACTCCATTCGCTTGACGGCCGGCAGCTCCAGTACGCCGGCCAGCGCCTGCAAACGCTGATGAATGGTCGATTGCTGAGACAATTTGGTCGTTAACGCTGTCGCGGCGTTGGTCCGCGCCAGCTTAAGATAACGCGCTCTGTCGCCGCGCGGCTTAGTCTGCACATTGATTCGACGACCCGCCAGCTCCGACAGCGAGTCGGCCAGCAGCGTCTTATCCCCAAGGTTAAAGTCGAGCAAAATCTCCCCCGGCAGCGTGCGCATTTGGCTGCCCTGCAGGTAGAACTGGCCGACAAAGGTCTCCACGACCTCTCCCAGCTCGGTGCCGCCCGGCACTTTCGGGAAGTAGCTTCGGCTGCCCAGCACTTTGCCCTGACGGATAAACAGCACATGCACGCAGGCCATGCCGGCATCGAAGGCGACGCCGATCACGTCGAGGTCGTCACCGGTGTTGGAGACAAACTGTTTCTCCGTCACGCGGCGGACGGCCTGAATCTGGTCGCGGATGCGCGCCGCCTCTTCGAACTCCAGGTTCTGGCTCGCCTTCTCCATCCGCGCGATGAGCTGGGTCAGCACCTGGTCATCCTTGCCGGCGAGAAACAGCCGCACATACTCTACCTGCTGAGCATACTCTTCTTCGCTGACCAGCCCGGCCACGCACGGCCCCAGGCAGCGACCAATCTGATACTGCAGACAGGGGCGGGAGCGATTGCGGTAGACGCTGTTTTCACACTGACGGATGGGAAAGATTTTCTGCAGCAGCGCCAGGGTCTCGCGCACGGCATAGCCGTTGGGAAAAGGACCAAAATATTCGCCCTTCGCATGTTTGGCGCCGCGATGCATCGCCAGACGCGGATGAGTATCGCCGCTGAGAAAAATAAAAGGATACGATTTATCGTCGCGTAACAGCACGTTGTAACGTGGCTGGTACAGCTTAATATAGTTGTGCTCAAGCAGCAGCGCTTCCGTCTCGGTGTGGGTGACGGTCACGTCGATTTGCGCGATCAGCGCTACCAGCGCTTCCGTTTTACGCGACGCAAGGTTGCTGCGGAAGTAGCTACTGAGCCGCTTTTTCAGATCTTTGGCTTTGCCAACATAGATGACGGTTCCGCCAGCATCATACATCCGATACACACCGGGCTGGCTGGTCACCGTTTTCAGGAAAGCTTTTGCGTCAAAAACATCACTCACTGGCTTGCTAACGACTCCGCATTACACAGGCCATGGCGAATTGCCAGGTGGGTCAGCTCGACATCGCCATGAATGTTTAATTTACTGAACATCCGATAGCGGTAGCTGTTAACCGTTTTAGGACTCAGATTTAGCTGCTCTGAGATCTCATTCACCTTCTGACCTTTGGTGATCATCAGCATAATCTGCAATTCGCGTTCAGACAAACTGGCAAACGGCGATTCTGTCTTTTCGGGTTCAATCTGACTTAACGCCATTTGCTGGGCAATATCAGAGGCAATATAGCGCTGCCCGGACGCGACGCAGCGGATGGCATTCACCACTTCCTGCGGCGCGGCGCCTTTACTGAGATAGCCTGCCGCGCCCGCCTGCATGACCTTGGCAGGTAAAGGATTCTCGGTATGCACGGTCAACATGATCACTTTGGTGCCCGCCACGGAGCGCGCGATTTTGCGCGTCGCTTCAAGACCACCGATCCCAGGCATGTTCATGTCCATCAGGACGACATCTGCGGAATTAGCCCGGCACCACTTGACGGCGTCCTCGCCGCAGCAGGCTTCGCCAGCGACTTTAATCCCTTTTATATCTTCCAGAATGCGTCGTATCCCTGCGCGCACCAGTTCGTGGTCATCAACAAGAAGAACGTTGATCAAAGGAATAATCTCCAGAATGAGGGATAACGCTACTGATACTTTATCTCCCACATATTACCGGGTTTTATTGCTATTTTAAAAGGCAAAAAAATGCCCTCGCCTCGATTTGGCTCTCATTTATGGCAATGTCTGTGCACACTAAGTGGAAAGTCATTGAGAACAGTCAGTTGCCCGGCTCTTATTTTTTAACAATACTCATACAGAAGGCACAAAAAACACAACAGATTACGTAGCGCATAAATACGAAGCAAAATATGTAACAATTATTAACGAGCTAAATAGATGGGGGAAATTATTGGCTTGCCGACGGCTATTACGTATTATCCGAAGCATCAAAACATTCACAGCTCAGATGAGAGAACAGAAATTAAGCACACCTTTTTTTTCTGTCGCTTGTGGTATACTGCGCGGCCTTCACATTGACTAGAGCGCAATAGCGCAGCGAGTAAACGAGGATATCGATGAGCACACCAGATTTTTCCACTGCAGAAAATAAGCAGGAACTGGCGCAGGAAGTCTCCTGCCTGAAAGCGATGATTACGCTGATGCTGCAGGCGATGGGCCAGGCGGATGCGGGGCGCGTGATTATTAAAATGGAAAAGCAGATTTCACAGATGGAAGATGAGGCTCAGGCCGCCGTATTCTCCAGCACCGTTAAGCAGATTAAACAAGCCTATCGGCAGTAATCCTGTGCCGGCTGAAAGTATCACTGACAGCCGGTATCACGTCTGACACGCAGAACGGCAGGCGCATTCAGATTAGCCCAGTCGCCACGGCGTAGCAGGCAATTTGCGTTTTATTCGGCGCATTAAATTTCCGCTGCATATTCTTCTGATGGAAATTCACCGTATTTTCCGAAATCGAGAGAATCATCGCCACCTCCGCCGAAGTCTTTCCTTCCGCCGTCCATTTGAGGATTTCCAGTTCGCGGCGGCTGAACTTCATCTCCGGCGGCATCACCATCTCATCTTCCAGACGCAGCAGCGTCAGCAAGCTTAGTTCAGTCAGCGTTCGCAGACGCAGCTCAAGCTCATCTTCAGGGTAACCGCCCGGCAGACGATTGTTCGCGGAGACAGAGAGAAATCCCTGAGCATGGTTTGGCAACGTCAGGCACTGCGTCACCCCCTTTTGCAGACCATGGTCACGCGCCCCGTCCCACAGTGCCGGCGCATCACGAAACAGGCTGTCGTTCCATGGCAGATGGCCACGCATAAAATTCTCCGGCCGTAACACAGGATCTATCGCGAAATAATTTTCTGCCTGATAGTGCGACATCCATGCGCGGGGGTAAGTCGACTGGAACGTAACGCGGGGGCGGGTGAAAGGCACCGGGTGGCGCACACAAAGCGTGTAGTAATCATATTCCAGCGCTTCGGTTTCACGTTGCAGGAGATTATAAACCTCCTCGCCGGTGGCCATGGACTGAAATTGGTGCAGCATATCCCGCCGCCAGCTGAAAAAATCATTGTCCCTCATAGCTGTGCAAATAACTCCTGATTGATAATCATTATTATAAATACAGAAAACTAACACATAAATCTTATTTATATGTATAAAATATCGTAGCTGTCGCATTTATTAGTCTGAAGGCTTGCCATTTTCCCGCTCGCCGCACAGAAACATAGCGTTTTTCTCCCATCATGTTCTACACCCTGCCAAGGGCGATGGGAAGCGGTGTATACGGCCGTGGGAGTCAATAGCGCAAAGACGTGTCGCGGGGGCGTTACCCCGCCGCGAGAGTGGGCTAAACGCGGCGGCTCCCGCGAAGCTGAGCCGCCGCGCCAGCCCATGCTTTACTGCATCAGGAATTTTTCAAGGAACTGACGGGTACGCGGCTGCTGGGGCGAAGCGAACAACGCTTTTGCCTCGCCTTGTTCGACAATGCGTCCCTGATCCATAAATATCGCCCGATCGGCTACGTCGCGGGCGAAACTCATTTCATGGGTCACGATCACCATGGTGCGTTTTTCCTGCGCCAGCTGACGGATGGTGTTGAGCACCTCCCCCACCAGCTCAGGATCGAGGGCCGAGGTGGGTTCATCAAACAGGATCACGTCCGGACGCATAGCCAGCGCGCGGGCAATAGCCACTCGCTGCTGCTGCCCGCCGGAGAGACGGCGCGGATAGCTATTCTCTTTTCCGCTGAGCCCCACCTTCGCCAGCAGTTCGCGCGCCCGCGCCATGGACTCCTGCTTATCTTCACCTTTTACGATGACCGGCCCTTCAATAATGTTCTCCAGCACCGTACGGTGGGGAAACAGATTAAAGTTCTGGAAGACAAAGCCGACGTGCTGGCGCAGCTGGCGAATGAGCCCTTTCTGCGGCCCGAGGCTGCGACCGGCGTCGATCGTCACATCACCGACGCGGATAGTGCCGCTCTCCGGTTGCTCCAGCAGGTTGATGCTACGCAGCAGGGTGGTTTTGCCCGAGCCGCTGGGCCCGATGATCGCCACCACTTCCCCTTTCTGTACCTCCAGGTCGATACCATGGAGCACCGTCTGGCCATGGAATTTTTTTACCAGGCTTTTCACTTCTATCGCACTCATTTCGGATCACGCTCCTGGCGGTTCAGCTGGTTTTCAAAATAATTCTGCAGCGAGGAGAGCACTGTCGCCATTACCCAGTAGATCAGGGAGGCCGCCAGATACATGGTGAAGACCTCCAGGGTTCGCGAGGTGATTAGCTGCGCCTGACGGAACAGCTCCGGCACCTGGATCGTTGCCGCCAGCGAGGTATCTTTTACCAGGCTGATAAAACTGTTCGACAGCGGCGGCAAAGCGACCCGCGCCGCCTGGGGTAAAATGGCCCGACGCATCGTCTGCCAGGGCGTCATACCGATACTGGCCGCCGCTTCCCATTGCCCTTTATCAATCGAGGCGATGGCCGCGCGCAGCGTTTCCGCCGCATAGGCCGCAGTATTCAACGACAGGCCGATCATCGCCGCCGGGATCGGGTCAAGCTCAATGCCGAACTGCGGCAAGCCGTAGTAGATCATAAACAGCTGGGCGATAAGCGGCGTGCCGCGGAAAATGGAGATATACATGCGCGCCAGCCATTTTACCGGCCAGACTGGCGACATGCGCATCAGCGCCAGGATAAAGCCCAGCACCAGGCCGAAAAACATCCCGCCAATGCTCAGCTGCAGCGTAAAGACGGCCCCTTTCAGCAGAAAAGGGGCGGAATCAATGACCAGTTGGATACTTTCTTGCATGCTGTCGTTTCTGTATTAGAGGTGAGGATGATAGGCAAACAGCGCCGGCGCTCCGCCAGTGTGGACGAACAGTATCGGCCCTTCATCCTTAAAGCGCTTCTGCGTGATGCCGTCGATAAGCCCGGCCATCGCTTTGCCGGTATAGACCGGGTCGAGCAAAATACCTTCCAGCTGCGCAAGCAGCTTCACAGCGGCCATCCCATCTTCGTTTGGCGTACCGTATCCTGGGGCAAAGTAGTCATCCCACAGTATAATTTCAGCCTTCGCCTGTAGCTCGAGACTGTTGGCCACGGCCTGCTGCAGCGCCACCACTTTCGGCAACTGGTCAGCGACCGAGCGCGACACGGTCACCCCAATCAGTTCCGCCTGCGGCATCAGCTGTTCAAGGCCGACCGCCAATCCGGCATGGGTGCCGGCGCTGCCGGAGGCGACCACGACTGACGAGATCGCCACCGCGTCTTCGCACTGCTGGCTGATTTCCAGTGCGCTTTCCACATAGCCTAACGCGCCGAGGGCATTGGAGCCGCCGACCGGAATAACATACGGACGATACCCCTGCGCCTCAATGCGGGTCGCCAGCTCATCGAGCTGGGCGGAGGGATCGGTCAGGGCATCACACATCTCAACCTGGGTGTTAAAGAGATCCAGCAGCAGACGGTTGCCATTGCTCAGATAGTTCTCCGCCCGGGTGCCGATGGGATTTTCCAGTAGCGCCACGCAATGCAGTCCCAGTTTCGCAGCGACTGCCGCCGTCTGACGCACATGGTTAGACTGGATCGCGCCGGCGGTGATTAAGGTATCCGCGCCCTCGCGCAGCGCATCGGCGGCGAGAAACTCCAGCTTACGCAGTTTGTTGCCCCCCATCGCCAGCGGCGTCGTATCATCACGTTTAATAAAAATTTCGCGCCCAAGGTGATCGGACAGACGCGGGAGATACTCCAGCGGCGTCGGCGCGCCGATCAATTCCAGGCGCGGAAAGCGGGTTAAGTTTTGCAGTGACATGGCCCCTCCTGACTCAGTTATGCTTCATTATGCACACAGTTACGCGCTAAATAAAAAAAGGCGCTTCCAGGAGCGCCTTTTTTCACCGCTGTCCGTTATTTCGTCACGTCAGCGCCAAACCATTTCTCGGACAGCGCCTTCAGGCTGCCATCTTTCCGCATGTCTGCAATCGCGCCATCTACCGCTTTCAGCAGGTCGTCGTTGCCTTTACGCAGCGCAACGCCAGCTTCCTGACGAGAGAAGGCTTCGCCGGTTACCGCCAGCGTATTGTTGGTTTTCTTCACCAGATCCAACGCCGCCAGACGGTCTACCAGAATGGCGTCAATACGGCCTACACGCAGATCCTGGTATTTGGTGGGATCGTCATCATAGGTACGGACGTCCACGCCCTGCACATTCTGACGCAGCCACTCTTCATAGTTAGTGCCCAGTCCGACGCCCACTTTCTTGCCTTTCAGATCCGCCGCGGTTTTAATCGCGCCTTCGTTACCCTTCTTCACCAGCGCCTGCACGCCGGAGACGGTATATGGGGTGGAGAAATCGTATTTCTTCTTACGTTCGTCAGAGATAGTGACCTGGTTAATCACCACGTCGATACGCTTGGAGTCCAGCGAGGCCAGCATACCGTCCCACTTGGTCGGTTTGAGATCGGCCTTCACGCCAAGATGTTTCGCCAGTTCGTTAGCGAATTCCACTTCAAACCCGGTCAGCTTGCCGTCATCCCCCTGGAAACTAAAGGGAGGGTAGGTGCCTTCGAGGCCCACGCGTAGGGTGCCGCGCTCTTTAATCTGATTGAGCAGGTTTTCCGCCGCAAAAGTTTTCACGCTGATGCCAGCCATCAAAACAACGGCCATCGCGCCCATCATCGCCTGACGACCCAGAAGTGCTAATTTCATAGATACCCCGAAGGTTAGGATTTTCCTGTAGTGTAAGGCGCTTAACGCCCTGACACCAACATCGTTACGCTACATCTTATGCAAATTTATTATATATGATCCGCTTTAGGGTATAGCGAAAATCAGGGCTTTCCTCACCCTTTTTGCTGGATATCTCCCATACTGCTAAGGTCAGCCTGTTGACGTCTGGAGCATGGAAGATGAAAAACCCCACCTTATTGCAATGTTTTCACTGGTACTACCCCACCGGCGGCGAGCTGTGGCCTGAGGTCGAAGCGCTGGCGCCCAGCCTGAATGAAATCGGCATCAATATGGTCTGGTTGCCACCCGCCTACAAAGGCGCCTCGGGCGGTTACTCCGTCGGCTATGATACCTACGATCTCTTTGACCTCGGCGAGTTTGATCAAAAAGGGTCTGTCGCCACCAAATATGGCGACAAAGCGCAGTTGCTGGCGGCGATCAACGCCCTGAAGGAGCACAATATCGCCGTGCTGCTGGATGTGGTGGTAAACCATAAAATGGGCGCTGATGAAAAAGAGTCTCTGCGCGTTCAGCGCGTCGATGAGCAGGATCGTACGCAAATTGACGAGGAGATCATTGAGTGCGAGGCATGGACGCGCTACACCTTCCCGGTGCGCGCCGGACAGTATTCGCAGTTTGTCTGGGACTACAAATGTTTTAGCGGCATTGACCACATCGAGAACCCGACGGAAGACGGTGTGTTTAAAATCGTCAACGATTACACCGGCGAAGGCTGGAATGAACAGGTCGATGATGAGCTCGGCAACTTTGACTATCTGATGGGCGCCAATATCGATTTCCGCAATCATGCAGTGACCGAGGAGATCAAATACTGGGCGCGCTGGGTAATGGAGCAGACCGGCTGCGACGGTTTTCGTCTTGACGCGGTCAAGCATATCCCCGCCTGGTTTTATAAAGCGTGGATCGAGCATGTTCAGGAGGTGGCCCCGCAGCCGCTGTTTATTGTAGCGGAATACTGGTCCCATGAAGTGGAGAAGCTCCAGCAGTATATCGACCTGGTCGAGGGCAAAACGATGCTGTTTGATGCCCCACTGCAGATGAAATTTCATGAAGCGTCGCGCCAGGGCCGCGATTATGACATGAGCCAGATTTTCAGCGGGACGCTGGTGGAAGCCGACCCTTTCCATGCCGTCACTCTGGTCACCAATCATGATACGCAGCCGCTGCAGGCCCTCGAGGCGCCGGTTGAACCCTGGTTCAAGCCCCTCGCCTATGCGCTGATCCTGCTGCGGGAGAATGGCGTGCCCTCGGTCTTTTATGCCGATCTCTTCGGCGCTTCCTATGAGGATACCGGCGGCGACGGAGAGACCTATGCCATTGAGATGCCCGTTATCGAACAACTCCACGAGCTGATCGACGCCCGTCAGCGTTTTGCCCATGGCGTGCAAACCCTTTGGTTCGATCATCCTAACTGCATCGCCTTTAGTCGTAGCGGTACTGACGACGATCCAGGCTGCGTGGTGATCATGTCCAATGGCGATGAGGGCGAAAAGACGCTGACGCTGGGCGAAAACTATGGCAACAAACGCTGGCGGGATTTTCTCGGTAACCGGGAAGAGATTGTCGAAACCGATGGCGAAGGCTGCGCGACCTTTACATGTAACGGGGGGAGCGTGAGCGTGTGGGTGTTAGAGGAGGTATTGTAGTCCTCTGACGCCGGGCGGGCCAGCTATGGCCCGCCAAAATCTCAGCGCGTGGAGGCCGGCGCGCTGACGGGCCCCGTCGCTCGCGCTTTGGCCCACGCCTTCTCGCACTCCGGAGTGAGACGTTCAACACGGGACAACGTCATCCGATCGTAGGAGATCGTGTTGCCCTCGCGCTCGACAGGATAGATGTCCAGGGAAGCGGTCACGTTGTAGATCTCACTGTCACGATTCATCAGTTTCCCCGGCTGCGCAATCACGCGCTGCCACTGGCGGCAGTCGAAGGTGTCCCCTTCTTTGGTGACAATCAGGCTTGCAATGGCGTCAGGACTCATCATCGCGCTCTGCGGCCCTTTCGTTTGCCAGAAACCTGCAAGGCCAGCCGGCGCCGGCGCTTTAACGACGTCCTCATAACGATCAACCTGTACGCAACCGGCCAGCGCCACCACCATGCCAGCAAAAAATAACTTTTTCATCATTCATCCCACAAGCCGATAAAAAAGTATTGTGGCATTAAAGCGTTAAGCCTTCCACCCCCACCGCAAAGGGATAAGCGAGCAAGCCAGCAACCGCTAACGTCGGTTTCATTTGAAGTAAGGAAATTCTGAAAGTAAAAGAATACTGGGCGCGTAACCATAGCATCTATGGGCACTTTTTGTTTTTAATTCGGTCACACTACCGGTTCTTGACTTTACTTTAAGAGTTTTCCTGGCAAATTATATGCATAGATGCGGAATAGTTTAATGGAGCTAATGGGTTCTTTCTAAACCTACTATTATTATCGCCCGCAAGGACTGCTTCGCACAGCCAGTGCGAAGTGTATATCGTTACGTGTTGATTGAGGATGGGTCATGTCAACGATGATTATGGATTTGTGCAGCTATACCCGGTTGGGATTGACGGGATATCTGACCAGTCGGGGAATTAAAAAACAGGAAATCGTTGAGGTCAACAGTGCTGCGGATCTGCAGAAACACTGTACGTCGTGTTGCCCGGCGGTGGTGTTTCTGAATGAAGACTGTTTCGTGCATGATGATGAAAGTAATGGCATTATTCGCCAGATCATTACGCAAAACCCGGCGACGCTGTTTGTTATCTTTATGTCGCTGGCGAACATCCATTTTGACCGCTATTTGCGGGTACGGAAGAATCTGCTAATCAGTTCAAAATCGATAACCCCAAAAGACCTTGATGTTATTCTGGTTAATTATCTTAAATACAAAAACACCAGTGTAGGGCAGTTAACTTTACCGACATTGTCACTGAGTAAAACAGAATCAAATATGCTGCAAATGTGGATGGCCGGGCATGGTACTTCGCAAATCTCAACGCAAATGAACATCAAAGCGAAGACGGTATCGTCGCATAAAGGCAATATTAAAAAGAAAATACAAACGCATAATAAGCAGGTGATTTATCATATCGTTCGGCTGACCGAAAACATCACCTCCGGTATTCAGGTAAATATGCGCTGAAACAAACTGGCGGCGCTCCCGCCAGTTCAGTTTTACGAGACCTCTTTTTCCACGAAAATCCCATCCGGGTGGCCTATTTCATTAAAAAACCAGATCCCCAGAGGATAGTCTTCCAGTGAAACCAGATACATCGTTCCTTCACTAAACGACTCAATCGCCAGCACTACCCCCGAGCGACGTGGGCCACCGTCGGTCTTCACCGTGACACGATCGTTCACCTGCATAATCATCTCCTCTATATTTTCAGCCAGTGTAGAACAAAACCACGCAACTCGCAGCGTCGCGGCACGTGACTGGCGCTTTTTTAGACCGACTATACTTAGAGAGGCTTGAGCGACGCTCAGCGAGGGGGTAATGATGAAGCACCAATTAACAGGCCAGACCGGGGACGACCTTGACGTCAACGTAGATGCCCTGCTGGCGGCAATTAATGAGATCAGCGAAAGCGAAGTCCATCGCACGCTGGACGACCCGCAGCGCGCCAGCATTGATGGCCGCGGGTCACATACCTGGCGTGAGCTGGCGGAGGCATTCGAACTCGATATTCACGATTTCAGCGCCAGTGAAGCCAACCGTTAACGGCAGGCGAAAAAAATCCCGACTCGCAGGAGTCGGGATCAAACTTGCTAATGCAAGAAGCACTTGAAAATTCGTTACACCGGGAAATCCGATGCGTTGAAACATTATCCTCAATTATTTTGCATGACAAGAGATATTCATGACGCAAAATATTGAGAATGTTGGCGCTTGATGACTTATCGGGCTGCAAGGCTGATGTTAGAAGGCTTAGCCGCAAACCGGTTTCATTCGATAGCGCGATCGCCTGCGATCACTTTAAGATAATTCTCATTTTGCCAATCGGCATCGAAACGTTTTACTCACGCTGCGCTGCGAAAACAGACCTGGTTACGCCCATTTTGCTTGGCCAGATAGAGTCGCCCATCGGCCACCGACTGCAGCGCTTCAAACTGATACTCCCCCCGCTCTTCGCTGGCGCTCACCCCTAACGAGGCGCTAACCCGCAGCGTCACGTTGTTATGCAAAAAGACTTCCCGTCCCTGGATACGCTGGCGCAATCGCTCCGCCACCGCCGCCGCTTCCTGCAGGGTGGTATTCGGCATCACGATACAAAACTCTTCTCCGCCCACTCTGCCCAGCAGATCGCCCTGCCGAACCGCGCTGGACAGCGTACTGGCCACCATCGACAGCACCCTGTCCCCCGCCTGATGACCATAGCGATCGTTGATGTGCTTAAAATGATCCAGATCGAGTTGGATCACCGCCAGCGGCCGTCCGCTGCGCTGGCAGTCGCTGGCTACCGCCATCGCCTGTTCAAACAGCGCCCCGCGATTGAGCAGGCGGGTCAAGGCATCATGCCATGCCTGCCACTCCAGAGAGGTTTGCAGAACGCTCATGTTGCGGACCATGCGGCGGATCACCAGCCAGGAGAGCAACAGCATCAAGGTGAAGAGGACCCACATCAGGGTCAGGGCGATGGTGATGGTGCCAAAGTTCCCGCGGACGCCTTCCCGCAGAGTGTGGATCCGCAGCAGCACGCCGTCAAAATTGCGCAGTTTGGCCCAGCTGATATAGCGCGTCAGCAGACGCAGCCCTCCCTGGTTATCATGGACAAACGCGCGGCTCAGCAGCTCCTGCTCGCGCGGCGACAGCAGGGTCAGGACATTCCCCGGCGTGGAAGAAGCCAGCAGGTTCAAATGGCTATCATAAAGTTGGTACTCTCCCTCTTGTCCCCCCTGCATGGCGCTAACCAAAAACGCTTTGATTTCACTGACTGAGAAATCCATCGCCAGCACGCCACGCCAGTAACCGGCAAAATCCAACGGTATCGAAGCGGTGACCACCTGCTCTTCCAGCTGCGGGTCATCGTCAGGAAAGGTTTGCCAGATAACGCCTCGCCCCGGATTATTTCGCTGGGTCTGACGGGTAAACCACGGAGCGCCGAGGGCTTGGGAATAGTGCGTTATCACCTGCGACTCATCCCGCAGCGGCAGGGTCGAGGTAAAAAAGCCGCTACGAGAGATATACTGCATCCGCTCGGCGAAATCGCGATCGTGCTGCGTCAGATTTAGCAGATAGCCCAGCTCGAGCGTCGCCATTAGTTCATCAGCCGCCAGCGGATCGTCCACCAGCAGGATAGGGTTGTCGCCAGCGACGCTGCCCGAGATGCCAAACACCGGCAGCGTACGCCGATTCGGTAGCGCCACCCGCCAGGCCTGCTGATGGCGCTGGCTCAGATAGCGTTGGCTGGCCTTACGCAATACATCGATATCAAGCGGCTGTTCGAGCGCCGCCTGCATCCCATGGCGAAAAAACATCATTCTGTCGATGTTGAACTGCAACAGCCCATCCATTTCATGAGCGACGTTAGCCAGATTATTACGCTGGTTGGCCACGTAGGCCTCTTCCAGAACATTGATTTCACGCCAGATCAGCAGCGTGGAGAAAAATAGCACTGTGATAAAACAAGCGTTAACCACATGCGCCGGGCGAGCCAGGTGGTAGCACTTTTTTAACTTCAACCGCAGTGGCTTATCCATCTTTCTCTCGCAGTACGTTGCGCAAACCTCGCGGCGTCAGCGCCCCGGTCTCTGTCGATACCCGGGGCGTTTTCAGGGTAGAACACGCGGCGCCGTTACGCTGCGTTTCGCCATGCTACTTTCCAGCGCCACGCAGGCTGCTCACCGCCTTAACGCCCGCCAGCACCACCGCGCCGATGATAAAACCCAGCACCAGGTTGGCGACGACCGGCAGCGTGGAGGCCATCACCCCACCCAACCCCGCGCTCCAGTGCTCGATGGCATGATGCAGCGGCGCAATACCGTGAACGACAATCCCCCCGCCGACGAGGAACATGGCCAGCGTCCCGACGATAGACAACACCTTCATCAGGCGGGGAGCGACGGCCAGGAGCCCTTTACCCAGCCACTGCGCCAGCGCACTACGTTTTTCCGCCAGCCAGTAACCCATGTCGTCCAGCTTGACGATCACCCCCACCAGGCCATACACCCCGATAGTGACCAGAATCGCAATCCCCGAGAGAATAAGGATCTGGTTAAGCAGCGGAGCTTCCGCCACGATGCCGAGGGTAATGGCGACAATTTCCGCGGACAAAATAAAATCGGTGCGAATCGCGCCTTTTACTTTGTCACGCTCAAAGGCCAGCGGATCGCGCTCCGCCAGCGCGGCGAGACGCTGCTGCCGCCGTTCAGGATCCTCTTTGTGTTTCCGCGCTTCCAGACTGTGCAGTACCTTCTCCACCCCTTCGAAACAGAGAAACGCGCCGCCCAGCATCAACAATGGCGTAATCGCCCAGGGGATGAAGGCGCTGATCAACAAAGCCAGTGGCACGAGGATCACTTTGTTAACGAACGACCCTTTCGCCACTCCCCAGACCACGGGCAACTCGCGATTCGCCCGCACGCCGGTAACCTGTTGGGCATTGAGAGACAAATCGTCGCCCAGCACCCCCGCCGTTTTTTTCGCCGCTACCTTGCCCATCACGGAAATATCGTCCAGCAGCGTGGCGATATCATCAAGTAATGTTAAAAGACTACTTCCTGCCAAAATGATTTTCCTTCTCTTTTCATCAATGTCTCCCTCGAGTATGCGTTAAAAAACGGCCGGTGCCCAAGGTACAATTAGTCAATATAAATTTAACAACCTGACGCAAATTAACCACTCGCCAGCACGATAGTTTTCACGTTTACTATATGTCCCCTTTCTATCTCTGCACCGTCGTGAGGAAGTATGTCTACCCGTCAGCTTTTACCGCTCATCGGGGCGCTGTTTGCGCTGTATATCATCTGGGGCTCTACCTATTTCGCTATCGCCGTCGGGGTCGCCAGCTGGCCGCCGCTAATGATGGCCGGCATTCGTTTTCTCGCTGCCGGCGTGCTGTTGCTGGGGTGGCTACTGGCCACCGGCCATAAGCTACCGGCGCGTCGTCCGCTGCTTAACGCTGCGCTGATCGGCGTGTTGCTGCTTGCGGTTGGCAACGGCTTCGTGACGCTGGCTGAACATCAGCACGTCCCCTCCGGCATCGCGGCGGTGATGGTCGCCACCGTACCGCTGTTCACCTTATGCTTCAGCCGCTTTTTCGGCATCGCCACCCGTAAACTGGAGTGGCTGGGCATTGCCATTGGCCTTGCGGGTATCGTGATGCTCAACAGCGGAGGCAACCTGAACGGCAACCCCTGGGGCGCACTGCTGATCCTGATTGGTTCCCTAAGCTGGGCCTTCGGCTCGGTTTACGGTTCGCGAATCGTACTGCCGACCGGCATGATGGCGGGGGCAATCGAGATGCTCGCCGCCGGGATCGTCCTGCTGGCGGCCTCATGGCTGAGCGGTGAAACCTTAACCCGCGTCCCTTCCTGGTCCGGGATCGCCGCCCTGGCCTATCTGGCCATCTTTGGCTCGCTGATCGCCATTAACGCCTACATGTTTTTAATCCGCAATGTCACCCCTGCGGTCGCCACCAGCTACGCCTATGTTAATCCGGTGGTCGCGGTGCTCCTCGGTACTGGGTTCGGCGGCGAGAGCCTGTCGCTCATTGAGTGGCTGGCGCTGGCGGTGATTATTTTCGCCGTAGTGCTGGTAACGCTGGGGAAATATCTCTTCCCCGTCCGCAGCGAGGCTACTCCTTGTAAGGCGTCGAAGTAGTCGTCAGTTCGCGGATCCCCTGCGTATCGATCTGCGCGTCGTGTCCGGCGCCGCAGATCCACTCTTCCAGACGTTCGGTGAGCGCCGCATCACTCAGCCTAAGGCGCCCGCGCAGGGCGCATTCCCAGATGATTAATACCCGCCAGCCCTCTTCGGCCAGCTTTTGCCGGTCGCGGGCGTCGCGCGCCACGTTACCGGCGATTTTGTCCAGCCAGAATGCCGTGCGGGTGGCCGGCACCTTAAACAGATAGCAGTCATGGTGATGCCAGAAACAGCCGTGAGTAAAGATAACGCAACGGTAGTCGGGTAAAGTGAAATCGGGACGTCCCGGCAGCGCGCGATCCTGGGCAACAAAGGTGAATCCCGCCCCGGTCAGCAGCGCCGCTATCCGCTTTTCGATCGCCGTATCGCGCGTGGCGATCGCCCGCATATTTTTACTGCGCGTCGCTTTATCGTGAACATCCGCCATCATTATCATCCGCTTCACGGCGCGCCACCGCCTGAGCGATGCGCGGCGCCAGGAGTTTCGCCACCGCGGCGAAGACCGGAACCACCACCGAGTTGCCAAACTGACGATAGGCCTGCGTATCCGATACCGGGATGCGAAAACGCGCCCCCTGCGGGGATTCAAAGCCCATCAGCCGGGCGCATTCGCGCGGCGTCAACCGGCGAGGCCGCCGCTGTTGATTCAGCGGATCGTCAAAATGCTTCTCACCGAGCGGCCGGTCCCAGCCGCGATCGACGAGAATTTCGGCACCATCTTTATAGTAGCGGGCAGAAAGCGTCCGGGCCACGCTGTGGGGATTGGCGGGGTCAACCAGGCCATAACCAAAGCCATTGCCCCGCGCCTGATGCTTGCGGGCATAACGATAAAGATATTTCCACAGCACCGGCGTAAGAATAAATTTCGCATCGACCGTCGGCTCCAGCAGCTCGCCAAATGTTGGCCGCACCGCCGGGTACTGCGCCGCGATGTCGCGCAGCGTAAATCCAGCATGCAGCTGCAGATCGCGACGGAAACCCACCAGCACGATGCGCTCCCGGTGCTGAGGCAAGAAATGGCGCCCGTCAATCACCTTCGGGTCATCCGGCCCGGTATGCCCCGCGTCAGCTACTTCATATCCCAGCTCATCCAGCGTCTGCATGATGATACGGAAGGTGCGCCCCTGATCGTGGCTTTTGAGGTTTTTGACATTCTCCAGCACAAAAATCGCTGGCTGACGAGCCGCGATAATTCTCACCACGTCAAAAAACAGCGTTCCCTGGGTTTCGCAGGCAAAGCCATGCGCACGGCCCATCGCATTTTTCTTAGAGACGCCGGCAAGCGAGAAAGGCTGGCAGGGGAAGCCAGCCAGCAGCACATCATGCTGAGGGATAGATTCGCGAATATGCCGCGCCGCCTCCTCGTCGCTAACGTCAGAGCGTTGGCTGAGGGTAATATCGCGGATATCTTCATTAAAACGGTGCTGCTGCGGATCACAGTACCAGTTGGCCTTATAGGTGCGTACCGCGTGCTTGTTCCACTCGCTGGTGAAAACGCACTGCCCGCCGATGGCTTCAAAACCACTGCGGATCCCGCCAATACCGGCAAACAGATCGATAAAACGGAACCCATAGTGCGGATGATGGGCCGGCGGCGAAGGCAGGAGCGTCGCCAGATGAGCAACTTCCTGCGGGCGCAAACGCTCCGCCGCGCGGCCAAGCGCCGCCACGCGCTTGAGGATCGCCGCGCTCCAGTGCTGTTCGCCGACGCTCACCAGTTCGGCAACCAGCGTTTTTACATCGTAGATCGTCATCAGCTGACGCAGCAGCGCCTCAGCGTCTTCCCCGGCCTGTTCAGCCAACGACAACGACCTGTGTTCCTTGCTTAACTTTTGCGGCATATCCTCAACCAACGCGGACGATTTTGGCAGAGAGTACCATAAATCACCGGTCGGTTGACGCCTGCGGTGCAAAGCGGCGCAAAACCGCTTCATCCAGCGCCAGCGGCTCCCCCTGCAGCTCCGCGCTGAGCTTAGCCATAAATTCGACGAGAAAACGGGCATTATGCTGCGCCATCGCTTTCCCCTTATCAGTTTGCATGGTTTCCGGCAGGCGCAGAAGTTTGCACTGGAAATGGTCGAGGGCATATTTGCGGTCATCCAGCGCCCGCCGATCAGCAAAAGGATCTTCGGCATCAAACAAGATGGTATTCAGGGCGCCGGCGACAGCGAAGACCCTCGCCAGACCAATGGCTCCCAGCGACTCGAGTCGATCGGCATCCTGAACTATTTTCGCCTCCAGCGTGCGCGGTGGGATCGCCGCGCTGAAGCTGTGCGCCTCGATGGCATGGCTGACCGCCGGGTAACGATCCGCAGGAAAATCAGCAAAGGCCGACTGCAGAATGGCGAGGGTTTTCTCGGCGGCCATCATCGAGGATCGACTTCGCTCCGGATGATTTTTTGGCAAGCTGACGATGTCATGAAAATAGCAGGCCGTGAGGAGTACCAGCCGGTCGACTTCCTCCCCCGCGGCCAGCTGAGTGGCGGTCGCCCAGACGCGACGAAAATGGGACAGATCGTGTGCGGCGTCATCCTGCGCATGGTGCGTCAGTATCCAGCGCTCAAATCGTTGCTGCCAGTCAACCAGGTCCATAGGCTTTCCTTTTTCTGAGGGTCAGCCTCGAGCATAGCAATTTTAGCGCTGATGATCCTGCTCGCCGCGGGATGGACGCGTATACCAGACGACCGCGCCGAGAATAGAGCCAATGCCGCCGAGGACCAGCATACCCAACAGGGCGCCAAGCCATTTCCCGGCCGTTGTTCCAAAATCACCCTCCACGCTGGCGCCGGGAACGCTGTGAATTTTTCCCACTACCCACCAGTAACGCACAATGACCCAGACACAATATCCGCAAAAAGCATACAACGCCCAGAGCGCAAGTTTCCCTCCCGGGCTGCGTTTTGCCTGCTCTTCCATCTCATTCCTCTCCGTGACACAACAGACTATTGTCACTCAAAACGTGACACGCATCACATTATACCGCTAACCTGCGTCACAGGCAGCAGTTTCATCTTCGTCTTCTGCGCCTTCTCGCGACTTATGCTGCCAATGCGCACAGGCTGAAGAGATGTCCTTATTATCTCCCGTACGCTTAAAGCTATTCATTCCTTAATTATCGCAAGCTGGGTTGATAATCCCCTGGATATTTACATTCACACAAAATAAATTCCCATAATGAATAATGTACTTGATTATTATTTGTGCAATTTATTTCATAAAATTAACAACAACCTACCAAATATACAATAAAGAATTGCTATATAAGAAAATAATGAATTTTGCACAAACATCAAAATTTAATATAAAGAACCACTTAGAAATATTTTGAAATGTTTAACATTATTTATTTACATATTTTATTTTAAATAAAGATGAACTTAGTCGTTAGTATCGGATCGTCATTCCGGAGGGATTGTCATAATTCATAGAAATTATTATTAAAAGGGAATATATAATGAAAAGAAAAGTACTGGCACTTATGGTTCCGGCATTATTAATGGCTAGCGCCGCTAATGCCGCCGAAATCTATAACAAAAACGGTAATAAACTGGACCTCTACGGGAAAGTTGACGGCCTGCATTACTTCTCTGACGACGCTTCAGAGGACGGCGACCAGACCTATGTTCGCTTTGGTCTGAAAGGCGAAACGCAGATTACTTCCGAGTTAACCGGCTACGGTCAGTGGGAATACAACATTCAGGCGAACACTAGCGAAAAAGAAGGTGCGAATTCCTGGACCCGTCTCGGCTTTGCCGGCCTGAAGTTTGCCGACTGCGGGTCGCTGGACTATGGCCGTAACTACGGCGTGGTCTACGACATTGAATCCTGGACCGATATGCTGCCGGAATTCGGCGGCGATACCTACACCCAGACCGACGTTTACATGACCGGCCGTACTAACGGCGTGGCCACCTACCGTAACAGCGATTTCTTCGGCCTCGTCGACGGCCTGCATTTCGCCCTGCAGTATCAGGGTAATAATGAAAACGCCGGTTCTGGCGAAGGCACTAATAACGGTGGGAAACGTAAGCTGGCGCGGGAAAATGGCGACGGTTTTGGTATCTCCAGCTACTACGATCTCGATATGGGCATCAGCTTCGGGGCAGCGTATTCGTCTTCTGACCGTACCCATAACCAGCTGGCGGCCGCGCGTAGCAGCCAGCGTTATGCCAACGGCGATAAAGCCGATGCCTGGACCGTCGGCGCGAAATATGACGCCAATAACATCTATCTGGCCGCCATGTATGCTGAGACCCGCAACATGACCTTCTATGGCAACGATAGTTTTGGCGGAATTGCCAACAAAACGCAGAACTTCGAAGTGGTCGCGCAGTATCAGTTCGACGACTTTAATTTACCGCTGCGTCCGTCCGTGGCCTATCTGCAGTCGAAGGGTAAAGATCTCTACGCCTATTCTCGCTACGGCGACAAGGATCTGGTCAAGTATGTCGACGTGGGCATGACCTACTACTTCAACAAAAATATGTCCACCTATGTGGATTATAAAATCAACCTGCTGGATGAAGACGACCGCTTCTACAAAAACAGCGGTATCGCGACCGATGATATCGTCGCCCTCGGCCTGGTCTATCAGTTCTGATCCCCGTCAAAGCCCGCGTTCAGCGGGCTTTTTTATGTTCCCGCTCCGTTGAGATCACTCTTTTCGACATTGCCGCTTTCCAGGCGTACCTTCCCTCTTTATGATGCGTTTAAGCTCGTTCGGGCTAAAAGCGGCGATAAGGTGCCAAAAGGATAAAGCGCGCTACCGCGACTCTACGCTGAAACCAGGACGATGATGATGGTGATACCCCAGCGCAGGCGTTATACCTGAAGCTAACGGTGTTATTGAAGGGAAGGTTAGAGCAAGAAAAGTGGCGGAGAGAGGGGGATTTGAACCCCCGGTAGAGTTGCCCCTACTCCGGTTTTCGAGACCGGTCCGTTCAGCCGCTCCGGCATCTCTCCGCTGTGATGGTTGCTATAATGCCAGGATCTTTGGCATTTTAATAGCTCCCGTTTCGGTAATTGTGTTCAAGTGACGACTTTGCGAGCAATATGATGTTTAAATGGCCCTGGAAAGCAGATGATGAGTCCGGCAACGCAGAGATGCCCTGGGAGCAAGCGCTTGCCATTCCGGTTTTAGCCCATCTTTCGTCCACTGAGCAGCACAAGCTCACGCAGATGGCTGCCCGTTTTTTACAGCAAAAGCGGCTGGTGGCATTGCAGGGGCTGGAGCTGACCCCGCTGCATCAGGCGCGCATTGCTATGCTCTTTTGTCTGCCGGTGCTTGAGCTGGGCATTGAGTGGCTGGATGGCTTCCATGAAGTGCTGATCTACCCTGCCCCTTTCATCGTCGATGATGAATGGGAGGATGATATTGGTCTGGTCCACAACCAGCGGGTGGTACAGTCGGGACAAAGCTGGCAACAGGGTCCTGTAGTGCTGAACTGGCTGGATATTCAAGACTCTTTTGATGCGTCAGGCTTTAACCTTGTGGTGCATGAAGTGGCGCATAAGCTTGATACGCGGAACGGCGACCGGGCCAGCGGCGTGCCGCTTATCCCGTTGCGTGAAGTTGCCGGCTGGGAGCATGATCTCCACGCCGCGATGAACAACATTCAGGATGAGATCGATCTGGTAGGCGAAAGCGCCGCCAGTATTGACGCCTATGCCGCCACCGATCCCGCAGAATGCTTTGCTGTCCTCTCGGAATATTTTTTCAGTGCGCCTGAACTGTTCGCGCCTCGCTTCCCGGCCCTGTGGCAGCGTTTTTGCCACTTTTACCGCCAGGATCCGCTGGCGCGTAGACGTGAGAATGGCCTGCAGGACGAAGGCGATCGGCGCATTGTTCACTAAAACAACGTGTTGAGCTAAATTTAGCCATTTGAATCAGCAGGTTAATTTTAGTGTTGACACAAAAATGCGAGGCCAGTAGTATGCGCCTCGTTCACACGATTCCTCTGTAGTTCAGTCGGTAGAACGGCGGACTGTTAATCCGTATGTCACTGGTTCGAGTCCAGTCAGAGGAGCCAAATTTAAGAATCCCGCTCAGGGAAACCTGAGCGGGATTTTTGCTTTCCGTGATCCTCTCCGCTCCCCAAGCATGCAATCTTATCCTGGTGTAGGTGCTATTTTCTTGCTATGAGGCAAGCTGAACGGCCGTGAGCCCCACGCTCCCGCAAAGGCTTAAATAAAGGCGGTTTAACCGTGCCGGACCATACCTGGGTGTAAGGCAATAATGCGCGGTTCCAAAAAAGATCGGCAACACCGCCGCTTCTGACATCTCTCCGCCAGCGGGTATAAGCAGCATCGTACCGTAGGTACCGTCCAACGTTCCGTATGTGATCCCCGCAGGTGAAAAGCAGCGATGCTGCTCCCAACCTTATGGCTACAGACTTTCGATCCGGCGGTAACCGCTGGGTCTGCCGCTGCGTAGCAGACATGGAGGATGCTGAAAACAGCCTGTCCAGTGCGGCGATGACGCCCAGGGGACGGCTACGGGTGGATGTACCGAGTCCGCTGGCCCGCCTTATTCTGGTGCCGGCGCTACCGGCTTTCCACGCCCGCTACCCTGATATCCAGATCGACATGGGTGTGAGCGACCGGGGAGTGGATCTGATCGGCGACAACATGGATTGCGTTCTGCGCGGTGGTCAAATCACCGACCAGTCCCTAATCGCACGCCATGTCGGCGATTTGCAAATCGGCGTCTACGTCGCCCCCAGCTATGTGGAACGCCTTGGCGCTCCCGCACACCCGCGCGAGCTGCAAAATACTGACCATTGCATAGTGGGATTCTTGTCCTCACGCACCAGTAAGATTGATCCTTTGGTACTGTGCAGTGAGAATGAACGTATTGAAATCACGGGCAACTACGTACTTGCCGTGGATGATGGCAATGCTTACCTCGAAGCTGGGTTAGTTGGCTTAGGCGTGATTGCGCTGCCCAACTATATGGCGGCAGCGCATCAGGCCGTTGGCGCTTTGATTCCATTATTTACACAATGGCGGATTAGCCCAATGCCTCTGTACCTGGCGTTTCCACCGAACCGCCATGTCAACGCCAAGCTGCGCGTTTTTATTGACTGGATCGTTGAATTGATGGAGCAGCATGTCCCCATTGCCAACAATCAGTGACGCCATCCCCTGATTCGCTTATCAGCGGCGATGGGGTTCAGCGGTAGTGACTGTGGTCAGGCGTGTTTTGACAATAGGGATTCAGCAGAACTCATCCGTCTTATATTCTGGATAATGGCTATCATAAAGGGGATCTTCGCTTTCATGGACAATGGCAGCCCAAAAAAAATCCTCAGTAACAAGATTAAGTCCATAGGCATATTTGCAGACTTTATTATCCCCTCCTGAGCATCTCCTGGCGCCCTCATTAAAACGCCATCACAGCCACTGTTGATAAGTTAAGGATCGGTTTCCCGATCCTTATTCCCAACAACGTTGAATGCATCGTCAGCAAAAGAGCCTTCTTACAATAGCCGTTAATCAGACTAAACGACCCGCTACAAACTTCCCTGCGCCGCTGTGGCGCTGATATTCACCGGCATGCCGGAGCGGCGCTGCAGGGTTTGCTCGGCCTGCGAAGGACTCACTCCCGGCCCCTGGGTAAACTCGCGCAGCGCCGAGGTCATCGGCAAGGGGACTTTTCTGTCGGATTCAAACTCCGCGCGGTTGCGCGACAGCGGCTCGTGCACCTCCAGCCAGTGACTGCCGTCCGGCTCCACGCTGTACTTCACCGGCTGATCGATCAGCTGAACCCGCGTCCCAACCGGCACGTTATCAAACAGGAATTTAATATCGTCATTGCGCAGGCGGATGCATCCCTGGCTGACGCGCAGCCCGATACCAAAGTTGGCATTGGTGCCGTGGATGGCGTAGAGCCTGCCGATGTAGATCGCATACAGCCCCATCGGATTATCGGGCCCGGGGGGCACCAGCGCCGGCAGGGTTTTGCCCTCTTTCGCATACTCGCGGCGGGTATTGGCGGTTGGCACCCAGGTGGGGCCTTCCTGCTTACGCTCTACTGCCGTCACCCAGTTACGCGGCGTTTCGCGTCCGGCCTGGCCAATGCCGATTGGCAGGACTTCCACGCTGTTGCCCAGCGGCGGGTAATAATAGAGACGCATTTCGGCGACGTTGATCACGATCCCTTCGCGCACGGTGTCGGGCAGGATCAGCTGTTGCGGAATAGTCAGCGTCGAACCGGAGCGTGGTAAATAGACATCGACCCCGGGGTTGGCTTCCAGCATATTGCTTAACCCCTGGCCGTACTGGGCGGCAAAACTTTCCAGCGGCTGGGTGTTATTCTCCGGAACGGCAATGGTAAATGCGCTGCCCACCAAACGGCTCCCCTCCGGCGGCAGCGGATAGCTGACGGCCAGCGCGCCGTGGCTGGCAAGCAGCATCAGCGCCGTACAGAGTAATTTCACACGCCGCATCGTCATTTTCCCTTCCTCAGTCGCGACTCACGTGTGTGAATTATAGCGTTATTTCCACTCCCCGACCCGCTGGCCAGCATTTCCTTAAATCTGATAGTCGATTGCGACCTCTTCCGGCTCCATCGCCTGACGCTTAATCTCATCCAGCGACAGTCCGGCATTGCACAATTCGATAAAGCGCCAAACGTAATTCCGCTGCAGCTGGCCCCGCTTCAGTCCCAACCACACGGTATTGGCATCGAACAGATGGCGGGTATCAAGACGCGTAAAGGTGTCCGCTTCCCGGGCATCACCGGACTGCTCGGCGACCAGCCCGACGCCCAGCCCCAGCTCCACGTAGGTCTTGATCACATCGGAATCCTGCGCGCTCAGCACGATATCCGGCATCAACCCCTTGCGGTTGAACGCCTCATCAATGCGCGAACGGCCAGTGATCCCCTGGCGGTAGGTGATTAACGGCCAACGGGCGATCGCCTCCAGCGTCAGGGGAGAAACCTGCGTCAAAGGATGCTCCTTCGGCACCAGCAGGCTGTGATGCCAGCGGAACCAGGGGAAAGCCGCCAGCGTCGGATCGTTGCTCAGGCGCTCGCTGGCGATGCCGATATCCGCTCCGCCGTTATGCAGCAGCGCTTCGATTTCCTGCGGGGTACCCTGCACCAGCTCGACGCGAACATCTGAGAACAGCTCGCGGAAAGCTTTAATGACCGGCGGCAGGCTGTAGCGCGCCTGAGTATGGGTGGTGGCGATAGTTAAGACGCCTGACGCATCGTTAGTGAAGAGATCCGCCAGCCGCCGAACGTTACTGGCTTCATTGAGGATCCGCTCGGCAATCGATAACAGCGCTTTACCCGGCTCGGTCATGCCTAACAGGCGTTTGCCGCGGCGGATAAAGATCTCAATCCCCAGCTCCTCTTCCAGTTCCCGGATATGGCGACTGACGCCTGACTGCGAGGTATAGAGCATATTCGCGACTTCCGTCAGGTTGTAATCCTGACGGGCCGCCTCACGGATAATTTTCAGCTGCTGGAAGTTCACCCTTTCCTCCGGGCCAATGGACTTAACGTATCTGCTATTGTTAAAGTCTGTTGTCCCAGGTAACAAATAATAAAAACCAGCAACTTATTCCTTAAGAGAATATACCCTAACTAACCAGCTGCAGTTCACGGTTTTCCAGCGATGGGCGGCTCACCAGAGACAGCAGGATCTCTTTCACCGCCTGCGCCTGCGGCGACAGACTGCCGCGAGCCGACATGTTCAGCGACAGCGACAGGCTCATTGAAGGCGTGCTGATCCGCGCCATCCAGCCGTTCGCCGCCCCGCACAGGGAACGGGCAGCGGATTCCGGTAACACCGTCGCCCCCATGCCGCTGGCGATGGCCGCGGTCAGGGTGGTAATGGATTCGATCTCGCCGATAATTTTCGCCGATAGACGACGCAGGGTGAATGCCTCAGTGACCCGCGCCCGCACTGCGCTGTAATCGCGCGGCAGGAACAGGTTCATCTCCGCCACCGCCGTGAGATCCACGCTCTGCCCCGGGCAGTCGCGGGTGCCGACCAGGTAAAGGTCTTCTTTCAGCAGCGGCTGGCTGACGATGCCTGCCACCGGCGAACGCTCATAGAGCACCGCCATATCCAGCTGGCCCGCCAGCAGCTTGTCATTCAGCGCTGTGCCGCTGCTCTCCTGCAGATAGACCATCACCTCAGGCAACTCATTGCGCACCGTTTGCAGCAACGGCATGGTAATGGCGGAGGCCGCGGTGCCCGGCGCCAGGCCGATCGACACCTGGCCTCGCAGCGTCTGGCCGACGTTATTGACCGCCAGCTGCGCCTGCTCGCACTGGCGCAGGATAGTGCGCGCATGGGTGTAGAGAATTTTACCGGCTTCCGTTGGCGTGACCCCTCGCTTGGTGCGTATCAGCAACTGCTGGTCCATTTCACCTTCCAGGGTCGCGACCTGTTGGCTGAGGGCCGGTTGGGCGATATGCAAGACTTCAGCGGCCTGGGTCAGACTGCCGATATCGACGATTTTCACAAAATATTTCAGTCGTCTTAAGTTCATTTTGCCTCCTGTAAGGAACGCCAGCGTCAACGCTGGGAGTATGATGCACTGGCTTTTGCAATTTGCTTGCCAGCTTTGCATTTCCTCGGCTGTCGCCCGCCGCAGGCAGTGTTATAAGGGATAGTGATAGCAATTCGGTTTTTATTTGCCCGGTAAGCAGATTGTGGTATGCCCCATTAGGGGTACATTCGCACTACAACGGTGCAACATGGTGAAAAAAACAGCGCATGGGTGGCGATTGCTGAAATTGTCAGCAGTCGAACGCAATTCTTTGAATCAGGCTTTGACAAGGCCGGATGGCATCGTTAATATGCGCCCCGTTCACACGATTCCTCTGTAGTTCAGTCGGTAGAACGGCGGACTGTTAATCCGTATGTCACTGGTTCGAGTCCAGTCAGAGGAGCCAAATTTAAAAAGCCTGCTTTCGAGCAGGCTTTTTGCTTTTCAGCGCCGGTACTTCTGCCGGAAGGCGAATGGCCACCCTCCGGCGATTGCGGCTTTAGCGTAAACTCTCTTCCTTCAGATCTATCTCCCGCAGCACCTCATAAAAAGTGATATCGCTGATGTTATGGGCGCGGCGCAGCCGGAACAGTTCCTGACGCTGAGCGATAATGACCTCTCGTTGCATATATTTCTCCAGCCTGGCGCGCTTAGCCAGCTCCAGCCCGACATCCTGCCCCTCGTCATTGTCGTTATAGTGAAGCCGCCGCTGATAGGTTTCGAGCAGCATATTGCCGGCATCGGCCCGCAGGGCCTGCTCACTGGGATCCTCCACCGGCTCGTCCAGTAGCGCGTTAAGACGGTTAATGGCCACCTCGGTCATCACGGCGCCAATGTCGTCCTTACCGGTGTCATGCGGTAGATCATCGGCAAGATAACGGGTCATAAACGGCAGACCGATAGCCGCCACCACCAGCGACATCAGGATCACTGCCATCGAAAGAAAGATCAGTAGTTCACGGCCCGGGAACGGCGAACCATCTGCCAGCACCACCGGCAGCGTCAGAATACCGGCGAGGGTCACAGAGCCCTTCACTCCCGCCAGCGCCATGACGGCGAGGATACTGAATCGTGGACGGACGGTGATGGCCTTGCCCCGACGTTTACGGCGAAAAATTGTCAGCTTCATCGACAGCCATACCCAGGCGAAGCGCATCAGACCGAGCGCCAGGGTGATGGCCACGGCGTACAGCAGCAGATACCAGGGCGAAGAGACGCCGGCCTGGCTGGCTACCGCCGGCAGCGTCCTGAGCATGCGCGGCAGCTGCTCGCCCAGCATCAGAAAGATCATCCCGTTGAGGGTGGTCTGCAGCATGGACCATACCGCGCTGCTTTTCATGCGCGTCGCCGGAAGCCGGGGCCCCGACAGCTGCTCATAATGCATCGCAATGCCGGCGGCGACGGCGGCAAGAATGCCCGAGACATGGAACGCCTCGGCCAGCAGGTAGGCGGCGAAAGGGATAAGCAGGCTGATCAGGATCTGGATGGCTGGCTCCTCGCGGGTGCGCCGAACCAGAAAGTTATTACATTTGCCGGTGACCCACACCACCACGAGGCCACTGAGGATGCCCCCGAAGGCCATCAGGAAAAATTTCACCACCGCGTCTCCCGGGGAGAAGCTGCCGGTCAGCACCGCGGCGATGGCGAAGTTAAAGGCGACGAGGCCTGAAGCATCGTTTAACAACGACTCCCCTTCGAGAATATGCGCCATCCTTGAGGGAAGCGGCGAGCTGGCGGTCATTGCCGATACCGCCACCGGATCGGTAGGCGACAGAATAGCCGCGAGGGCGAACCCTGCCGCCACGGTGATAGCCGGGATCAGCCAGTGAATAAACAGGCCAATACCGAGAATAGTCACCATCACCAGGCCTATCGCCAGCGATAAAATCGGCTTCATATCGCGGAAAAAAGCGTCTTTGGGGATGCGCCAGCCATCGAGGAACAGCAGCGGCGGGATAAACAGCAGTAAAAAAATATGCGGGTCAAAATCGACCTGAAAGCCACTGGCGGCCAGCGCGGCGCCCGCGGCGATTTGGATCAGCGGTAGCGGCACTTTAACGGGCAGAAGATGGGACAGGAACACGGTCACCACGATGGCCATGATAAAGACCAGCACGATAGCAATTAGCGACATTCATCCCCTCCTCTGACGGCAATATTCATTCTGTACATCAGACTGTTAATCCTTTTTCGCAGGTGTTGTTTCGGTAACAGATTATTTACCCAGTCACCGATAATTTAAGACAGACGTCATTGTCTGCCGGCGATAATATTTAAACTGAGGTGGCAACCGGTGCCGGATCAGGGGTGACAATGTCTTTTATCAAGCCGCGTTTGTCAATCCGCTATCGTCTGCAAATCATCGCCGGCCGGCATTCCGGGGAGAAGTCCTCACAGGACTGTCGACCGGGTACTTCGCAAATTAGCCTCTTCACATGGACAAAACCACTCAACCGCTCCAGCCCCCCGCTGTTTATATATTTCCAATATTATTAATTCGTATTATGCATTGTGAATATGGATATTAATGACCAGTCTAATATACCCGGCAGAGTTATATTTCGTGCCCCCGCCGGCAGTGCGAACCACGTATTTGCGATAAATAATTCTTAACGCCCCCCCATTTCAGGATGATTGGACAGCCAGCCTTACGCTACGCGCAATGCTTGCCCTCCCCCTGAATTGGGCGTACCCTGACAAACAATTAAACCACACGGTCTAAATCATGAATCCCAATACCTCCACCGTCCTGAAGCCCCGCCGCGGCCGTCCACCCAAGGTCGATCGCCAGTTTGACGATACGCGTCAGGCGCTGATTCGCTCAGGCCTTGAAGTGCTGACCGAAACGGGCTATCTCGCGGCGGGTATTGATGCGGTGATCAAGAATATCGCCGTGCCAAAGGGGTCGTTTTATCATTGCTTTAAAAGCAAAGAGGCCTTTGGCCTCGCCGTGCTTGCCGCCTATGGCGACTTCTTTGCGCATAAATTAGATAAATTCCTGCTGAACGACGCCGTGCCGCCGCTGGAACGGATGGCGGCCTTTGTGCGTCATGCCGGTCAGGGAATGGAGAAATTCCAGTTTCGCCGCGGCTGCCTGGTGGGCAACCTGCTGCAGGAAGCCCCGTTGTTACCCGAGACGTTTCCCCAACGGTTGATGGCTATCCTGTCGGCATGGGAGTCGCGCGTGGCGCGCTGCCTGCGCGAAGCGCAGGCAGCCGGGGCCATCGCCAGCGACGCCTCACCGCAGGCGCTGGCCCAGGTGTTCTGGATCGGCTGGGAAGGCGCGGTGATGCGCGCCAGGCTGGTCCAGTCTGCCGCACCGCTTAACCAGTACTGGGATTTTTTTGCGCACAGTATGACAACAAAAACACCTGCACAGGACGGCGCTAGCGCCGATAACCCCCTTCCGACGAGGAATACTCTGTCATGAAAGCATTAGTTCTGGACCAGATCGACAACCGCACCGTCGCCACCGTCAAAGATATCGACCTGCCCGCTCTTGCCGAAGGCGACGTCCGGGTCGCCATCGACTGGTCGAGTCTCAATTATAAAGACGCCCTGGCGATCACCGGCAAAGGCAAAATTATCCGTCAGTTTCCGATGGTGCCGGGCATTGATTTTGCCGGTCAGGTGAAAGAAAGCCGCGATCCGCGCTTTGTTCCCGGCCAGGCCGTGATCCTCACCGGCTGGGGCGTGGGCGAAAACCACTGGGGTGGCCTGGCCACCGAAGCCTGCGTTAAAGGCGACTGGCTGGTTGCTCTGCCGGAGACGCTCAGCGCGCGCCAGGCAATGATCATCGGCACCGCCGGCTTTACCGCGATGCTATGCGTTGATGCTCTCGTCAGTGCGGGTGTCACCCCTGATAGCGGGGATATCCTGGTCACCGGCGCCAGCGGCGGGGTCGGCAGCACCGCCGTGGTGTTGCTCAAAGCCCTTGGCTACCGGGTGACGGCCGTATCGGGCCGGGAATCGACACACGATTACCTTCGCCAGCTGGGCGCCGATACGATCCTGCCGCGCAGCGACTTCGCGGAGACCCGTCCGCTGGAGAAACAGCTGTGGGCGGGCGCGGTGGATACCGTTGGCGGCCCGGTGTTGGCCAAAGTGCTGGCGCAAACGCAATATCGCGGCTGCGTCGCCGCCTGCGGTCTGGCCGGGGGCTTCGATCTGCCGACCACCGTGATGCCGTTTATTCTGCGCAATGTGCGTCTGCAGGGGGTGGATTCGGTGATGGTGCCGACCGCTGAACGCGACGCTGTCTGGCAGCGTCTGGCCCAGCTTCTGCCGGAGAGCTACTACCAGCAGGCGGCCACAGAAATCACGCTGGAGCAGGCGCCAGCGTATGCCGCAGATTTCCTCAGCAATAATATTCATGGTCGGACGCTGGTCAATATCGGCCAGTAATCCTCTTCTCCCGGCGCCCGTGCGGCGCCGGATCCCGAGAGGGATCAAGGCATATCATTTCCTTCCCCACGGGATTATGATGACGCGAACGAATAGCTCTGCGAGTGGTAAAAAAAGTAAATGGATGTCATAAGCATCATTATGGCGGCGGGCAAGTCGTCCGTTGACGTCGCGCTGTATACGCTGTTGCCGATCATGGTGATCATGCTGATCATCATGAAATACCTTGAGGTCCGCGGTATCCTCGATGTGATTGTTCGCTGGGTGGCCCCGCTGCTGAAGCCCTTCGGCTTAACCGGGATGAGCGCCTTCGCCCTGATCCAGATTAACTTTGTCAGCTTTGCCGCCCCGCTCGCCACGCTGTCGATTATGGATAAACGCGGCGTCTCGGACCGACAAATGGCCGCCACGCTGGCCATGGTGTTCGCCATGGGGCAAGGCAACGTCTTCTATCCTCTTACCCCTTTTGGTCTGCACTGGCTGGCCTCGATCGTTATCTCGGTGGTCGGCGGCCTGTGCGCGGCCGCCGTCGCCTGGCACGTCACCGGACGGCGCTTATCGGTCGCCGAGAGCCCCCGCGCGGAAGCGCTGCCGAACGCCGAGCAGAACAGCCAGGGAATTCTGGCCGTGATTAACAGCGCCGGCTCCGACGCCATCCGCCTGGCGCTCGGCGCGGTGCCAATGCTGATCCTGTCGTTAACCATCGTCGGGCTGCTGCAGGGCGCCGGGGCTATCGACCTGCTGCAGCAGCTGCTGAAGCCGCTTCTCAGCTGGCTGCACATCCCCCAGAACTTTGTGCTGCCGGCGCTGGTGAAGTGCGTTGCCGGGGGCACCGCCTACTTTGGCGTCATTTCCGAGCTGATCCAGCAGGGCAAAGTCACCGTGGACCAGGTCAACGCCTCGGCAGGTCTACTGATCCAGACCTTTGATCTTCCCGGTATCGGCATTTTTCTTGGCATCAGCTCACGGTTTGTCCGCCTGTTCCGCTTCGTGGCTCCCGCGGCGATCGTCGGTATCCTGCTGCGTACCGTTCTGCACCTGATCCTGTTTTAACGCCTCTGCTCTGGCCTGCGCTTTCAGGCAGGCCGCCACCGCCGCCTGTTCGCCGCAGGCGATGCGCTCATCGACGCGCGTCATCATCCATGGAAAGAATGGATTGGAGGTGACGCGCATTAACGTCTCCAGCCCCACGCTCAGCGTCCCGGTCTCTCCGCGCAGTGAAATGGTGCCCAGGCTAATGCCGTAGCGGTTCTTCTCGTCCGGCTCGCGACCATACAGCGAGTCGCTCAGGGGAAACGGCACCGCCACATGCGACAAAGAGTATATATCCGCCGGCCAGGCCAGGTGTAAAGGATAACGATGCTCTTCCCGTTCCTGGGCCAGCGTGGTCCGGGCGACGGTCTGCAGCGTGTGCGCCGTCGCGTTGGTCACCACCGTGGTGGTATAGGCCCGCGGCGCCGGGGGCAGCAGCGTATTCACCGCCGCATAGAGCGCAGGGCGAAACAGGACCCGGAGATCCGCCGCCTGGTTAATATCGAACACCACCAGCTCGCTGCCGTTATCCGGCAGATAGCGATACAGGGACTCCACCACCGCGCGGGTGCTGACCGTGGAATCCATCACCGACTGAAAGGTGAGGATCGGCGGCAGCGCTTTCAGCTCGCCCTGCCGGGCCGCGCGGATAATCTGCTGCTGCAGCGCCTGGCTCAATAACCACGATTGTCTCGCCGCCTTGACCGGAAAGGAGTTGTACTTGAACGGATTAAACTCAGGCGCCACGTTCAGCCAGGCCGCGCGGGCGAACGCCGGGAAGACGGACGGTAGCCCGGCGAGGCCGGCGAAACGGGCAAACGCGGTCACGCCGATCATCGGCGACAGCAGAATAATCTGCTGCGGCTGACGCAGGTGGCTATCCTCCAGGCTATCGAGGGCATACTTGAGCGCCAGCGCGCCGCCGTTAGAGTAGCCGACCAGATGCAGCGGCACGTCCGCCCCGGCAAGGCGGGTCGCTTCGCGTACCGCCAGACGCGTCGCCGCCAGCCAGGTCTCCCAGTCAACCGCCGTTAACGCCCCCGGCGCGGTGCCGTGTCCCGGCAAACGCGGCGCCACCGCCACATAACCCCGCTGCTGCCAGAGTTGCGCCAGATAGCGCACGCTGTAGGGCGAATCGGTCAGGCCATGGAGGAGCACCACGCCGCCGCGCGGCTTGCCCAGCGGCATCAGCACAAAAGAACGGTTCCAGTCCTGCTTAAACTGCCCCGGCCAGACCCGGCTGTGACGATAAAAGCGGTTGACCGGGGTTTTATCTTCCTCCGGCAAAGCCTCTGTCACCTCACGCTGGAGATCGGCGAAAATCGTCTTCTCCCGCGCCAGATACTGGGCAAAGGTCGCCTGGTCGATCTCTTCGGCCGACATCTCGTTGCCACTCCAGGTATGCCAGCGATGCAGGGACGGGCCGCGTTGGGACTCATAGATCCGCCCGGCGAGAAAGACCACCAGCAGCGCCAGTACCGCAATGCTCCCTTTTTTCAGCAGTGAGCCGATAACGGCGCCGGACGTTCGCCAGTGTCGAAATAGATGCTTCATGACGCTCTCTCTTATATTTATTGCGTAGCCGGACTTATCAGCCCTCTTCCTGACAGGCTATTCTCACGGTCTGCTTTTCAGCATAGTCATCGCTTCCTGCAAATTAAACCCGGCAGATCATTGCCCCCCGGCATAAAAAAACCTAGCGCACAGATCAACAATCGGTTGCGTATTTTTAAACACTGCATAAACCAAGGGGATAATCTTATTGTCAGATTTTTAAGAAACATGAATTATCGACGCACATGTCGCTATGAGAGGATAAAAAACAGATGGAGTGGTGGGTAAAAAAAGTACAGGACAACGCTTCGGCCAGCCTCTGCCGCGTCGTGCTTCAGAGCGGTGCGCTGGAGATGATCGCAGAGATTGAAGCCTGTCGCCTCCGCCTGCGGGAAGGGGATAAACTCACTCCGCTGGCCGATGCGCGCTATTGTCTGAATAATAATCCGACGCAAACTTTGAAGATCCGCAACGCCACTCATTATAGCAGCGAGCGTTGGACAAACGCCGGCAAATAACACGAGCCCGCTCCCTTTACTGGTTATGGTCTGAGTATCGTCGCATTTGACAGATAAATTCTCCTTCGCCCTTTTCCCGCTGTGACATACTATCGGGAATGTCAGCAGACCTGAAACAAGGAGCGAATCATGAATATCAAGGCCGCCAGTCTGACCCCGGAACAAGCGCTTGCCGAGCTGGAAGCGCGCTATGAAGCCTCGGTCACGGCGTTACGCAAAGCCATCGGCGACTATATCGACCATAATACGCTCCCCGATACCGAAGCCCGCGCGCAAGGTCTTTTTGTCTATCCGCAGCTGTCGGTCTCCTGGGACGGCGCCGATCATAAAGCCCTCAAAACGCGCGCCTGGGGACGTTTCACCCATGCCGGTTGCTATACCACCACCATTACGAATCCGAAACTGTTCCGCAACTATTTGCTGGAACAGCTGACCCTGCTGTATCAGGACTATGGCGCACATATCAGCGTCGAGCTGTCGCAGCATGAGATCCCCTATCCTTACGTGATAGATGGTTCCACCCTGACACTCGACCGCTCGATGAGCGCCGGTCTGACGCGCTATTTCCCTACCACCGAGCTGTCACAAATTGGCGATGAGACCGCGGATGGCCTGTTCCATCCCACCGAGTTCTATCCGCTGTCGCACTTTGACGCCCGCCGCGTCGATTTTTCGCTGGCGCGTCTGCGACACTACACCGGCACGCCGGCGGAACACTTCCAGCCCTACGTGCTGTTCACCAACTATACCCGCTACGTGGATGAGTTCGTCAGCTGGGGCTGCAGCCAGATCCTCGATCCCGACAGCCCCTATATCGCTCTCTCCTGCGCCGGCGGGATCTGGATCACCGCCGAGACCGAAGCGCCGGAACAGGCCATTTCCGATCTGGCGTGGAAGAAGCACCAGATGCCGGCCTGGCATCTGATCACCCACGACGGCAAAGGGATCACCCTGATTAACATTGGCGTCGGCCCGGCCAACGCCAAAACCATCTGCGATCATCTCGCGGTACTGCGGCCGGACGTCTGGTTAATGATCGGCCACTGCGGCGGCCTGCGCGAAAGCCAGGCCATCGGCGACTATGTGCTGGCCCACGCCTATCTGCGTGACGATCATGTACTGGATGCGGTGCTGCCGCCAGATATTCCGATCCCCAGCATTGCCGAAGTGCAGCGCGCCCTCTACGACGCCACCAAGCAGGTGAGCGGGATGCCCGGCGAAGAGGTTAAGCAGCGGCTGCGTACCGGGACGGTGGTCACCACCGACGACCGTAACTGGGAGTTGCGCTATTCCGCTTCGGCGCTGCGCTTTAATCTCAGCCGGGCGGTAGCTATCGATATGGAGAGCGCGACCATCGCCGCCCAGGGCTATCGCTTCCGCGTCCCCTACGGCACGCTGCTCTGCGTCTCGGACAAGCCGCTGCACGGTGAAATCAAGCTCCCCGGCCAGGCTAACCGCTTTTACGAGGGCGCTATCTCCGAGCATCTGCAGATAGGCATCCGGGCGATTGACCTGCTGCGCGCCGAGGGAGATCACATGCACTCGCGTAAGCTGCGCACCTTCAACGAGCCGCCGTTCCGTTAATCGTCGATGACGTGGGAATCGTGAGATAAACGCTGACGTTACCCGCCAGGGAGCGTCAGCGTCCGGATAAGCGAAACAAACGACCCGGCGGTGTTTGTCCACGGAAGAAAGGCGGTAGACAGAAAAGCAAAAAGCCTGCTCGAAAGCAGGCTTCTTAAATTTGGCTCCTCTGACTGGACTCGAACCAGTGACATACGGATTAACAGTCCGCCGTTCTACCGACTGAACTACAGAGGAATCGTGTGAACGGGGCGCATATTATCGATGACGCCCGGCGCTGTCAAAGCCTGTTTTCAATAAAATGAATCGTTTGCCGAATTATTCTTCACTTTGCGCAAAAAATGGCGATTAGCCTCGCAAACGGCTCAGCTTTCCTCCGATGAAGCCTTCACGCGCGGATATTTCCACAGCCAGCGGCCGCTCACCATGCGGAAATAAAACAGCACGCCGCGCACCGCCCAGTCGAGCACCATCCCTAACCAGACGCCAATCACCCCCATCCCCAGCACGATGCCCAGGGTATAGCCCGCCACCACCCGGCAGCCCCACATGCCGAGCATCGACACCCACATGGTGTAGCGTACGTCACGGGCGCCTTTAAAAGCGCAGGGTAAAGTCCACGACAGCGACCAGATCGGCATAAACAGGGCGTTGAGCCACAGCAGCTGTTTAACCACTTCTTTTACATCTTCTTCATGGGTGTAGAACGAGGCGATAAAGCCGGCGAAGGGGGCGCTGCCCCAGGCGATCAGCGTCAGAATAATCGTCGACAGCCAAAATACGTGCCAGGCCTGGAATTCAGCCTGACCAATCTGCCCTTTTCCCAGCCGCTTGCCGGTAATGATCGTCGAGGCGGAGCCGAGGGCGTTGCCCGGCAGGTTAATTAGCGAGGCCACCGAAAAGGCGATAAAGTTGCCGGCGATAACGTTGGTGCCCATCCCGGCGACAAACATCTGGGTCAGCAGCTTGCCGCCATTGAAGAGGACAGATTCGATACTGGCCGGGATGCCGATCCCCATCACCTCCCAGATAATGGCGAAGTTAAAGGGTTTGAAGTAACCCTTCAGCGACAGCCGCAGCGCCGGATTGAGGCCCACCATCAGCACCCAGATCGTGGCTATCGCGCCAATATAGCGGGCAATGGTCAGCCCAAGCCCGGCGCCGACAAACCCCAGCCCCGGCCAGGAGAAGATGCCGTAGATGAGCACGCTGCTGATTAAGATATTGAGGATATTCATCCCGCCGTTGATCAGCAGCGGGATTTTGGTGGTGCCGGCGCCGCGCAGCGCCCCGCTGCCGATCAGCGCAATCGCCGCCGCCGGGTAGCTCAGCGCCGTCAGTTCCAGATAGGTCAGCGCCAGGTCCTTGACCTGGGCGGTGGCATCGCCGGCGACAAAATCAATAATCTCCTGGCCAAAGGCATGGATCACCCCCGCCAGCAAAATGGAAAACAGGGTCATAATGGCCAGCGACTGGCGCGCGGCCGCCCTCGCCCGCCGCCGATCGCGCTTGCCGAGGCTAAAGGCCACCACCACCGTGGTACCCAGATCGATGGCGGCAAAGAAGGACATGATGACCATGTTAAAGCTATCGGCCAGCCCCACACCGGCCATGGCCTCTTTTCCCAGCCAGCTGACAAGGAAGGTGCTCAACACCCCCATCAGCAGCACACAGGCATTTTCCAGCAGAATGGGCACAGCGAGAGGGCTGATTTCGCGCCAGTACAGCACACGATAACGCTGACGTTTTTTAAACCAGGATGTCCGTTCGACAGCCTGGCGTACGGCGGAGGTGACGTTCAAGAGAGACCTTAGTGAGAGATGTTGAAACAACATTTCAAATGATGATTGAGAAATGGATATCCTGCAAAGTATTTTCCGTAATAATTGTCGGAAATGACAACAAATTGTCGATGGAAGCGGCAGTTGCACCTGAACAGGCGAATTGATGTTTGACAAAAGTTTTTTCGCCGCTAAGATACGACTCCACACGATTCCTCTGTAGTTCAGTCGGTAGAACGGCGGACTGTTAATCCGTATGTCACTGGTTCGAGTCCAGTCAGAGGAGCCAAATTTAAGAAGCCTGCTTTCGAGCAGGCTTTTTGCTTTTTTGCGTCGCTGACGTTAACTCAGCATCGCATCCAGCCTGGCAAGCACCTCGTTGACAACGACGCCAGGTATGCGTTCCAGACGCTTGCCTTTCCCTACCGCCTTCCTACGCCCCGCGTGTCCTCCGTGAACGCACCCCAGCTCAGCCTGAAAAAGCGCCTGCCAGTAGGATGAATTCACTACCGTTTGCGGGTGAGATAGCGTGGATTATCCACTCTGTCTAACGTTTTACCCGGAGGCATCATGAACCTCAGACAACAGCAACAGCAGGCGTTCGATCGCAGCGGAGAACCTCTTATCGTCGGCAACGTCAGCCACTGCCCGCTGCCGCCGGAGACCCTCGCCGCACTGGGCCCCGATTCCCCCTATGTGGTGCAGGTATACGGCTCAGGCCTGACCGGCGAGGTTTATCGTCTGCGCATCGCCGGCAAGGAGTACAATTTAAAGAAACGTCGCGCCGTCGCCGGCGTTGCCAACCTCAACGGCCAGCTGTCGTTTTTAAATGAGGTACAGCGTCGGCAGGCATTGCAACAGCTGAAGGATGACCCGGTCACCGCGCCGCGCTTCACCCACATCGTCCCAACGCTGTATGCCGATTATCGCCTCGGCATCCTGCTCTCCCCCTGGATCGATGGCGAGCCGATACACCAGTTGACCCCGCCGCTGATCGCCCAGCTATTTACTACTCTGGAAGCCTACGAAGAACAGGGGCTGATGGAGTGGGATCTCTGTAGCGGGAATCTGCTGGTGGACCGGCAGGAGCAGTTATGGCTGTTCGATTTTGGCTATATGTATCACTTCGACCCGCTGAGAGAATTCAACAGCAATGGTCTGGCCGACCCGCTGTTCCACTTTGTCGAACGTTTTGAGACTCGCTTCTTTTTTAGCTGGCTGATGACCAGGATCCCTGACGCCGAACAGCAGCTGGCGCAATATCGCGAGATGAAGCGGCTGGCGGTCGAAAGCTACCGCCGGAAGCTGGTCTGGCTTCGCGCCCGGCGCGCTGACCCGCTGGTGCTGGCTCACTTTCAGCAGTTGACGGCGCGCTGGGAGTCGGCGCTGGCGGACCCTGCCGCGCTGAGCCGGCTGTTTGCCGTAGAGGCCTTTCGCTCACATGTGCTGGATATTGAAGACGACCTGCATGGTCAGTCCTGTACCTTACTCACCCTGCAACGCATTGACTGGGTGATAAACCAGCTGGAACAGCATTATCGCTTTATCGCCGACGAAGGCGGCCTGTTTTACGACAATGTTGGGAAATCGCAGCAGGCGCTGCTCAGCAGCTATGCGCAGAAGCGGCAGCAGGCGCAGCAGTACCTGTTGAAGGCCACCGCCGCGAAGGATTAACGGCGCTCGCGTCCCTGCTTCTGCTTCGCCTGGTACATCAGGCGGTCAGCGGTGGCCACCAGCGCGTTGAGACTAGGATGGCTGGCGGGATCGTATTCGACGCAGCCCCAGGAGAACGCCAGCTGCCAGGGATTGGCCGCCTGCTGGTTGAAACGCGCCACGTTGTGGCTGAGCGTCTCCATCGCCGTCGCGGCATCGTGGCGGCTGGTATTGGCGAACAGAATGATAAATTCGTCCCCACCCTGCCTCGCGAGGATATCGGACTCGCGGAAGGCCGCTTTCATCAAGTCGGCGATGGCGATCAGCGCGCGATCGCCCTCTTCATGCCCCCAGGTATCATTGATGTGCTTGAAGCGATCGAGGTCGACAAACGCCAGGCTCACCGGCTCATGGCGGCGCTGGGCCGTCAGCAGGGCATACTCTGCCAGGGTGAGGAACCCCCGCCGATTAAACAGTCCCGTCAGCTCATCCGAGGTTGCCGCATCCAGCACCTTGAACTCATCCTCCACGATCGCCGCCAGATCGCTTAAGATCTGCATTTCATGGGCGGAAAACGATCGCGGCTGGTGATCCATCAGGCAGAACGACCCGACGGTCGCGCCATCCGGCAGTTGCACCGGATACCCGGCGTAAAAGCGGATAAACGGCGCCTCAATGACCAGCGGGTTATCGTGAAAGCGCTCGTCCTGCTGCATGTCGTTGACGATAAGCGGGTCGGTTTGCAGAATGGTATGGGCGCAAAATGAAATATCTCTCGGCACCGTGTCCACATCGAGACCGGCACAGGACTTGATATGCAGGAGATCTTCCCCCACCAGACTGATGGACGCCACCGGCAGGTTATACAGCGAACGGGCAAGCCTGGTCAGGCGATCGAAGCGTTCTTCTTTTCCGCTATTCAACAGCCCGGAAGAGCGTAGCGATTGCAGGCGACGCTGCTCGTCGGGATGAAGTCCGGCTAATTTCATTGTCTCTCACTTGTCTCTTGCGCAGAATTCCGCCGGGTTTCCGCAGAGAAACCCGGCGTTTTATCCTGCGAGGGGAAAATAGTCGTCAGGTACCCCATGAGTTAAGCAGATTTCCTCTGCACGTCAACCGGCGCGCCCCAGGCGACTGGCGCCCAGGGCGCTGGCGGAATGCCATTAACGGCACTCTGCCCGGCAAATAGGGCAGATCAGGCGCGGATAAACGCCAGCAGATCGGCGTTGATAGTATCGGCGTGGGAGGTATGCATCCCGTGCGGGAAGCCAGGATAAATTTTCAGCTGGCTGTTCGGCAGCAGCTTGTCCTGCAGGATGGCCGCATTTTTATAGGGCACCACCTGGTCGTCATCTCCCTGCATCACCAGCACCGGCAAAGTGATCGACTTAAGGTCTTCCGTCTGGTCGGTCTCTGAAAACGCCTTAATGCCTTCATAATGGGCTTTAGCGCTGCCGATCATCCCCTGTCGCCACCAGTTCTGGATCGTCCCCTGGGATATCTCTGCTCCATCACGATTGAAGCCATAGAACGGGCCAGAGGCGACGTCGAGATAGAACTGGGCGCGGTTCGCCGCCAGCGCTTTGCGGAAACCGTCAAACACCTCGATCGGCGTCCCGCCCGGATTCTGCTCGGTTTTCACCATTAGCGGCGGGACGGCGCTAATTAACACCGCCTTCGCCACCCGCCCCTGCGGCTGGCCGTAGCGGGCGACGTAGCGGGCGACCTGGCCGCCGCCAGTGGAGTGCCCGACGTGGACCGCATTGTGCAGATCCAGATGTTCCACCACCGCCGAAACGTCCGCCGCGTAATGGTCCATATCGTGCCCCTCGCTAACCTGATCGGAGCGGCCATGACCCCGACGATCGATAGCGATGACCCGGAACCCTTCGGCAAGGAAAAATAACATCTGGTTATCCCAGTCGTCAGCGCTTAACGGCCAGCCGTGATGAAAGACAATCGGCTGAGCTTCCTTTGGTCCCCAGTCTTTAAAGTAAATGTTGACGCCGTCTTGGGTGGTGACAAATGCCATATTACAGACTCCTCTTTCAGGATAACCAGCCTGCAGGCCCGTGCCTGGGCTGAACGCCGACGGCGGCCGGCAGGAGTGCCGACCGCACAGGAATGTGATGCCTGTAACAGTGTAGAAGATATTTAACGCCGGGCGGGACAACTTACCCTGTCTCGCTTGATTCGCCGATCCTGGACCAGACCGCGTCTGGTATCAGGCCGCACTCTCCTGCTGGCGGATCCGCACCATCAGCGCGCCGAGCAGCGCCCAGTCAAGCAGCACGGCGAAGGCAAAGCAGACGCCATGGCGTCCTCCTCCCGCAGTATGCCAGGTCAGCAGCGTCGCCGCGATGGCGATAGCTACGCTCAGCACCGTGGCGCCGCTGACCCGCATCCCCGGCAGCGCCGTCCTACCCGCCGCAATGCGCCAGGCGACAGCCGCTCCCGCCCCACCGCACGCCACGCCCGGCAGCAGTGCCGGCCAGTCCTGCCCGCCATACCAGGCCACCAGCGCCAGCAGCCAGCCGGCCGCTGACAGCAGAAAGGCCCAGCGCGTCGCCGCCAGGGGTGAGCGATAAAGCCAGGATTGTCCGCGAGTGAATCCCCGCCCGACGCCAAAGGCCGCAATCAGCGCCGTCAGCAGACTCAGCGTGCCGGTCACCCCGATAACCGGGGGCATGATTAACAGCAAGGCCCCGGCGGCGATGACCACGCTAAGGGCGATAGCGCGGCCGCGGGGGTCGATCGTTGCCGCGGCTTCCGCGGCGGTGTAGCGGCTTACAACGTGCATAGTTGACTCCTGACAGGCGAAGCTGCATGAATTTAATTCATGTCATTGTCTTTACATGCCCGTAGCCTATCGCCACAATATCGCTTTACACAAACGCATAGTTTTCAGCCATAGATGAGAAAAACTCAGCCATGAGACCGCCCCGTCTGCCGCCGCTGGGGGCGCTACGCGCTTTTCATGCCGTCGCCCGCCACCGCAGTTTTAAACAGGCCGCCGAGGCGCTCGGCGTCAGCGCGACGGCGGTCAGCCATCAGATTAAACTGCTGGAGTCGGTGCTAGAGTGCCGGGTCTGCGAACGCAGCGCGCAGGGCGTCAGTCTGACCGCTGATGGCGAGATCCTTTACGCCGCCACCCAACGCGCCTTTAGCGCCCTGGAACAGGCCGTCGTCCAGATCGCTCATGCCCGTCAGCCGCCATCCTTAACCGTCACCACCACCTCCAATTTTCTCACCCACTGGCTGGTGCCGCGGCTGGCGGATTTCACCGCCCGCTTTCCGGCTATCGACCTGCGGCTACACACCAGCGTCGAACGAGTGGATCTGCATCTGGGCACGGTGGACGCCGCGATTCGCTATCGCGAAACGCCCGAGCCGGATCTGTGCTGTACGCTGCTGCATGAGGATCGCTTTAACGTGGTCGCCAGCCCGACGCTGGCCCTCAGTCGGCCTGACGATCTGGCGGAAGTAACACTGTTTCACGTCGCCAACCGGCACGTACCGGCCGATTCGCCGAGCTGGGAGAACTGGCGTCGCCGCTATGGACCGCCGACGCTGAATATTGACGCGGGGTTAACTTTTAGCGATGAAACCCATGCCCTGCAGGCGGCGGTGGCTGGCCAGGGGGCGGTGATCGCCAGCGAACTGCTGGCGCGGGATCTGCTGCAGCGCGGAGTGTTATCCGCGCCATTCAGCAGCGCGTTACCGGGCGCCAGCTACTACCTGGTCACCACCGAGGCGGCAGCGCAGCGGGCGGATATTATCGCGCTGCGGGAGTGGCTGGTGGGGCAGATGGCCTCGGGCGACAGCGGCCAGCCGGCAGCGGGATAGCGGCCTTACCAGCCGCAAACGTTGGTCTCTTCGTCGGACTCATAGCCGCGGACGATATTGATCAGCTCCTTCACCGTATCAGCGGCGGTGAGCGGGTCGCGCAGCGCCGCCAGCGAGGAAAAGGTTTTATCAACCGAGACGCCGTTATTGTTATTGGTGACCGTCAACAGAAACTCCCCCTCTTCCCTGTCGTCCGGCAACTTGCTCAGCAGGTCATTAACGGCCTCCACCGCCTGCTGTGGAATATACAACACCATTGGTTTGAGAAATATTTTTTCCTGCTTCTGGTGAAGTCGGCCATTCTCTAGCGCTAAGGTATAACCTTTATTTTCACTGGTCATCTCTTGTTATCCCTCGATGAGAATTTTTGGATCAACATAAAAGTCGACATTAAAAACCGTGTCCTCTGAGAGGGCCTCAATACAGTGCCACTTCTCCGGCGGAAAGACGCCAAACTGGCCGGCTTCAATAGTCAGAGTTTCAACGGGCTCGGGGCTGGTTTCATCGGCATAGCCGAGATAGCGGATCGCCCCCTGCATCACCGAGAGACGAGGGTAGACGCCCTGCCGGGTGCCGGCATCCAGATGGCGGCGCCAGATAGAGGCCGGGGCGGTCTCTTTGGTCCACAGCGGCGTGCTACGGGTATGAACGTAATGGGTGGGAATAATGATTCGCTGCATGATTGTGCCTCACTTTACCGTCTCAAACGCGACGTTCAGAAATAGCCTATATGATGCATATCATATACCCCTTTTAAACGTTAAGGATATTATTTTGTTGTGGAATTTTACGCCTACTCCTTTTTATACCTCGCAGGGATTAGCGCTAAGAGAAAATAAAAAAGGCGATTTCAGGATCCTGAAATCGCCCGGAGAATAAAAATAAACGCGTTAAAAATTTGTTAGCGCAGCGGACTCGGTTTGCCGATTAAATATCCCTGAACCAGGTCACAGCCCAGCGCCTGCAGCGAAGCCAACTGCTCTTCGGTCTCTACACCTTCCGCCACAATGCGCATATGCAGGCTCTTTCCCATGCTGATAATCAGGCGGACGATATCCAGATCGTCTTTTTGTTCCGGAATATTGATGACAAACGAGCGGTCGATTTTAATTTTATCGAACGGGAAGTAGCTTAAACGGGACAGGGAAGAATAGCCGGTACCAAAGTCATCGATGGAGATCTGAATGCCCTGCTCGCGCAGCTGGCTGAGAATTTCCAGCGAACGGGTGTTCTCATTGAATACGTCCGACTCGGTGATCTCCAGATCAAGACGTCGCGGATCGAGGCCGGTCTGATGCAGTACCTCGATAATGGTGTCGGTCAGCGATGTATTCATCAACTGAATTGGTGAAACGTTGACCGAGACCTTCAGCGGCGTCGCCCAGCTGGCCGCTTCGGCACAGGCGGTTTTCAGCACCCATTCGCCAAGGGCATTAATAAGACCGATTTTCTCTGCCACCGGAATAAACACCGTCGGCGGCACGGCGCCGCGCACCGGATGGAACCAGCGAACCAGCGCTTCATAGCCATAGATTTCGCGCGTGACGGTATCGGCGATCGGCTGATAGTAGACTTTGAACTCGTCATGGGCCAGGGCCTGCAGCAGATCGTCTTCAAACGATTTGTTCTCCTGCAGGCGCTGCAGCATCCCCGGCCGGAAGATTTGCACATGGCCGCTACCCTCTTTTTTCGCCTCATACAGCGCGAGGTCGGCGCACTTGTACAGATAATCGGTACGGCTTTCACCGTCAGAGATCACGATCCCAATGCAGGCGTCGATATTAATCTGCGCATCGTAGATCTGATAGGGCTGGCTGATCTTCTCCCGGATAACATTGGCCCGCTCAAGGGCCATCTCTTCAGTGAGATCGTAGGAGAGCATCGCAAACTCATCACCGCCAAGGCGATACAGCGTCTCGGAGGTTTTGCGGAAAAAAGAGAGGCGACTGGCCAGATCCTGCAGCAGCTTATCGCCAGCATCATGGCCAAGGGTATCGTTCACATCCTTAAAGCTGTCGAGGTCGAAAAGCATCACCACGGCGCATCCCTTATACGGACGCACCTGGTTGACGATCTCCTGCAGCCGCTGCCAGAAAGAGAGACGGTTGGGCATACCGGTCAGCGAATCATGGTAGGCATCGTACTGCAGTCGGCGGTTCTGCACCTGCAGCTTCTCTTTCGAGGCCTGCAGATCGTTGGCCAGCGTTTTCATACGAACATGGGCGCGACGCAGATTATTATTCTGTCGGAGCATCAGCAGACCGAGAGTTATACACATGGCGATCAGCAGAATGGAGATCACCGAGTAGATATAATAGAGATGCTGGATTTTATCATGGGTGATATTAACGATATTGATATCTTGCGTCAGGGTGGCGGCGGCCATTGAGGTCAGCGGACCATCCAGCTCGCTTAACACCGGCAGGATCTGTCTGACCTGCTCCGGCGTCATGGTATCAACTTGTTTATCGAGCAGATGAAGATTACGAATCAGCGTCGCAACCACCGTCTTCCGCTGCTCGCTTTTACTGATAAATTTACCCAGATCGCCCTCCTGCAGAAGCTCGATCTGGCTCATCATGATCTCAAGACGCAGGCGCACCTCATCGTGGTCCGCCCCTTCGGCCCCAATCGCCATTCCCGCCAGACGAGACTCCAGCCGCATATATTCCGATACCATCTGCGACATTGACCACGAGTCCGTATAGCGGGTAAATTTTTGCAACTCACTTTGTCGCTCATGCACCAGATAAGTAATATATCCGGTGACAACAAATAACGACAAAATAATAGCCGTGAGTATTCGATTCAAGATCCAACCCTTATTCTATAATCATCTTTGAAACTTGCCAGGCCGATCGGGAATAATAGATCTGGTTCTGTAATTCAGCACTGCTGTCGTAAGGGTAGACAATAAATAACGGGCCTTTATCACGAATGCGCATATATTGACCGTTCATTTTTAACGCCATAATGACCGGGAATTTATAAAAATCATCAATCGGGATAATGGTGGTGTAGTCGTTCAGCGCCAGCACGCGGGCCGATGTGCCTTTCGCGCCGACTAAATCCATGAGTTTACTAAGGGGAATACCATCAAAACGAACCTTGCCGGTGTACCAGGGGGTGGTGGTTTCTATCGTCTTCATCCCCAGTTTTTCCAGCATTGCGAGATCAAAAACGGCCTTGTCGCCGACATTCATATTTCCGATTTTTCCGGAAATGGTCAGTACAGGTTTTCCTGTCGGCGCAGGCAGTTTTTCAGCATAAGCAGAAGGCAACATGACAGAACAAAATAAAACTGCAAGAAGTAGACGCATTTTACTCACCATTCCAGAGAGGGAGACACGTTAAGTGTAAACCATTTACGTCGATTCTTAAAAGGTGTCCATCTTTGTTATCCGTTGATTTAATTAAAAGTATAAGCTGGATGGCAAATTGCCAGAATGTTAAGTCCAGGGTGTGATTTCGCCCGCCTTTCCCATCGATTCTTTTTTGCGCCATCTCCCCCGCTTAGCAGGCAAACTACTTTCCTCCACGGCCGCTGCGCGGTAGTCTCAGAGCAGACGCAACGGTAAAAGCGTCTCATTCCAATAACAATGAAGTACGTGACTGACAGGACAGGGTATGGATTCAACAATAAGCGTGCAGCCCGGCGAGGCGCCAGATTCACTACATCGGGCCCGGCGGGCGGCCTGGGGTAGTTTTGCCGGCGCGGTGGTCGACTGGTACGATTTTCTTCTCTATGGCATTACCGCCGCGCTGGTGTTCAACCGCGAATTTTTCCCGCAAATCGGCCCGGCGATGGGAACGCTTGCCGCCTTTGCCACCTTCGGCGTTGGGTTTCTTTTTCGACCGCTCGGCGGAATTATTTTTGGCCACTTCGGCGATCGCCTCGGGCGGAAACGGATGCTGATGATGACCGTCTGGATGATGGGTATCGCCACTGCCTGCATCGGCCTGCTCCCCTCGTTCAACCAGATCGGCTGGTGGGCGCCGGTGCTGCTGGTGTTCCTGCGTGCGGTTCAGGGATTCGCCGTCGGCGGCGAATGGGGCGGCGCGGCGCTGCTCTCGGTGGAGAATGCCCCACAGGGGAAAAAAGCCTTTTACAGCAGCGGGGTACAGGTGGGCTACGGCGTCGGCCTCCTGCTCTCTACCGGTCTGGTATCGCTGATTAGCAGCCTGACCAGCGACCAGCAGTTCCTCAGCTGGGGCTGGCGCTTACCGTTCCTGTTCAGCGTGGTGCTGGTCCTTATTGCGCTGTGGATCCGTAACGGCATGGCGGAATCGCAGGAGTTTGAAGCGCAGCAGAGCCAGGACAACGCGCCGCAGAAGAAAAAGCGGCTACCGGTAGTGGAAGCGCTGCTTCGCCATCCGGGAGCGTTTTTACTGATTATCGCCCTGCGTCTGTGTGAGCTGCTGACGATGTATATCGTCACCGCCTTCGCCCTCAACTACTCCACGCAAAACCTCGGCCTGCCGCGCGAGCTGTTTCTCAACATTGGCCTGCTGGTGGGCGGTCTTAGCTGCCTGACTATCCCCTGCTTCGCCTGGCTGGCAGACCGCTTTGGCCGTCGGCGGATCTATATCACCGGGGCGCTGATCGGCACTTTGAGCGGTTTCCCGTTCTTTATGGCGCTGGAGAGTCAGTCCGTTTTCTGGATCCTGTTCTTCGCCCTGATGCTGGCCAATATCGCCCATGATATGGTGGTCTGCGTCCAGCAGCCGATGTTTACCGAGCTGTTCGGCGCCAGCTATCGCTATAGCGGCGCCGGCGTCGGCTACCAGGTGGCGAGCGTGGTCGGCGGCGGCTTTACCCCGTTTATTGCCGCGGCGCTGGTCACCTTCTCCGGCGGATCGTGGCACAGCGTGGCCCTCTATCTGACCGCAGGATGCCTGCTGTCAGCGCTCACCGCGCTGATGATGAAAAAGCACCCCGTCGACTGACCCACCAGCGGAGGGCGTAACCCGCGCCCTCCGGTAAGGAGAATACATGTCTCAGTTAACCCTGGCCGACTGCTGGCCTCGCCGTTTTTCCCCCTCTTCGCTGGCGCTGCAGTTTTGCGAGGATCCCACCCAGGCGGAACAGCCGCTGTTTGCCAAAGCCAGCGCCGGCGAGGCCGTCGCCCAGCTCTGGCAGGCGCCGCAGGGATTGGTGGTGCCGGGGAGCTATCGTCAGTTTACGGATCTGCCGACGGTCAGCGCGCATTTTGCCGCGCGCGGCTGGCCGGTATGGCTTCGCCGCTCCGGCGGCGGTCTGGTGCCCCAGGGGCCGGGCATTATCAACCTTAGCCTCGCCTGGCCGGTGCAGCAGCCGCTCGGCGAAGCCGCCGAACCGATCTATCATTCGCTGTGCGCTGTGCTGCAGCGCACCCTCGCGCGCTTCGGCGTTGCCAGCCACCCCCGGGCGGTGAGCGGTTCCTTTTGCGATGGCCGGTATAATCTTGCCTGCGGAGAAGGCGCGGAGGCGCGCAAGATTGTCGGTACCGCCCAGTACTGGCGGCCGCTGGCGGCGGGCGGCGGCCACGTGGTGCTGGCCCATGCGGTGATCCTTATTGACGCCGATCTGAGCGCGGCGCATCAGGCGGCGAACGCCTTCGAAGCGCAGCTCGGCAGCGAGCGGGTCTATTGCGCTGACAAGACCGTGACTCTCGCGCAGCTGCTTCCCGGCGAGCGCCATCTGCAGCCCCGCTTTAGCGAGGCGCTGGCGCAGGAGCTGGACGCGTCTCGCTGAAGGTCGCTTTCAGGTAGCGGCTGAAGGTTTCCACCGCGCGCGACACGCGCGGGGTATAGGGCCGGATGACGTACAGCCGATCGGCAAACACCTCCACCGGCTGCCACGCCGGCAGCAGCTCCTGCACCAGCCCGCGGCCAATGGCCTCCCGGGCGCTGAAATCCGGCAACAGCGCCACCCCAAGCCCCGCCAGCACCGCATCACGTAGCGACTCGCTGTTATTGGTGGCGAATGGCCCCTGCACGTTGATGGTCACCCGAGCATCGGGCGACTGACGGGAGGCGAACGTCCACTGCGGGCGCTGTGGCCCACGAGGATAGGTCAGGCATTGGTGGTGGCGCAGATCTTCGGGGGTCTCCGGGCGGCCATGGCGGCGAATATAGTCGGCGGACGCGACGGTAAGCGTCGCAGTGTGACACAGCGGCCAGGCGACATGGGTATCCGGGAGCGCCTCGCGCCGACAGTGGCGGATGGCGAGATCGAACCCTTCGCTGGCCAGAGAGACCAGTCGGTCGGTGACCTCAAGCTGCAGATGCAGCTGGGGATGCTGATGCAAAAACGGCGCGATTGCCGGGACCAGCTGCTGGCGGGAAAAGGCCACCGGCGCGGTCAGGCGCAGCGTTCCCCGCAGCGGCCCGCCCTCATCGCAGGCGCCGGTGAAAATATCCCGCAGCTGACCAAATGGCTCGTTGAGCTCCGCCACCAGCCGCAGTCCGTCGTCGCTGAGGCTCACGCTGCGGGTGGTGCGATGGACGAGGGTTTTACCGGTCACCCGCTCCAGCTCGCTGATTTTCTGGCTGATAGCCGACTTGCTGATCCCCAGCTTTTCCGCGGCCCGGGTATAGCTTTTTTGTTCTTCCAGCACCGTCAGCCAGTACAGATGGAGCCAGTAACTCTCCAGACGACTCTCGCTCATGTGATTGTTCACCAGTAAAAACAATGTATTCAACTATAGCGGTTTTTGCCGGCGGCGGCATCGGCTAGCATCTTGTTGAGCCCATCATTATTCCCTAACGATAAGGAGCACCTGCATGCCATTACTGACATTTGACCTGATTGAAGGCCGTACGGAACAGGAGGTCAAAACCCTGCTGGATGCCGCCCATCGCGCCGTGCTGCGCGCCTTCGAGGTACCAGAACGCGACCGTTACCAGATTGTTCATGAAAACAAAGCCCACCATATGGTGATTGAAGATACCGGCCTCGGATTGACCCGCACGCGGGATCTGGTGGTGGTGCGGGTCTATACCAGCCCGCGCAGCGAGGCGCAGAAGCAGCGCTTCTTCGCCATTTTGCAGGAGGAGCTGGCGGAACACTGCGGCCTGAGCGGCGATGATCTGATGGTGTCGATTATCAGTAACCAGAAAGGCGACTGGAGCTTTGGCCGCGGGGTCGCGCAGTATCTTACCGGCGATCTGTAACCCGCAGCCCGCAGTACGCCCTTAGCGGCGGGCTGCCGTCGCGATACGCTGCCGCGCCTGCTGCTCGATATTCTCCAGCAACTCCTGGACATCGTCTTCATCAATGTCGAGGAACTGGCCTTCCAGCAGCGCGGCGTGAATATCTTCCCGGGTGACCGAAATACCCAGCGGCACCGCCCTGGATTTGACCTCCTCCGCCGCCAGCGGATGCGGATAACGGCGGCCAACCAGGTTATTAAACACAATAGCCAGCAGCGCCAGCATCAGCGAGTTGAGGAGCACCGGGGTCAGCACAAAGTGATAGCCTTCGCTGTGCACCCCGGCGCCGCCGAGGATCGCCGTCAGGGCCACCGCGCCGCCGGGGGGATGCAGACAGCGCAGAAAATACATCCCGGCGATGGCCAGAGCCGCCGCCAGACCGCAGGCCAGCGCCGCATCGGGGACCAGCATACCCACCGTGACGCCGATCAGCGCCGACAGCACGTTGCCGCCGACAATCGACCACGGCTGCGCCAGCGGGCTGCTCGGTACGCCAAACAGGAGTACCGCCGAGGCCCCCATCGGGGCAATAAACCACAGATTGACTTCGCCGAGCAGCCAGTGGCTGAACATGCTGGTCACCGCCAGTCCGGTGCCGGCGCCAATGGATCCCAGCACGATATGCCGGCGGGCCACCGGCAGCGCGTGCGGCTTCAGGCGGCCAAGGAAAATCCGCAGCCGTGAAAACATCCCCGCAGGAATAACACTCAACATCGCTTCATCGCTCAAATCATAGGAATTACTTATATTTTATTTTCTTTTTTTAACCTTAAATTAACAACCCTGTCTTTCGCAGGGGATAGCGCGCGCGGCGATGTCCGACGGCATTGTGCTGTGAATTCTCGCGGGGGCTGATAGAATCCCTTTTCGGTCAGGGGGATACCCCTTTTGCGAATTGAAGGTCATAACCCAGTGAATAATAAAATCTCTTTAGCGAAAGAAGTGGCATGGGCCAGCCAGAATATGCCGCGTACCCTGCGTCAGGTCGCCGCGCTGCCCGACCTCAGCGGCGTGCGTCTGGCCTGCTGTATGCACCTCGACATGAAAATGATCCCGCTGGTGCAGGGGATCCTCGACAAGGGCGCTCAGGTCTTTTTAACCACCTGTAACCCCACCACCGTGCAGGACGACGTGGTGGCCTGGCTGGTGGAGCGCGGCGCCGAGGCCTGCGCGTGGCGCAATATGAGCGATGCCGACTGGCAACAGTCATGGGAAAAAGCGATTGCCTGGCAGCCCACTCACCTGTGCGAGATGGGCGCCGATATCACCACCCTGCTCCACCAGCGCGGCGAGTTTGGGAACATCGTGGCGGGTCTGGAAGCCACCGGCTCGGGCGTCAATCGGCTGGGGGATATTCAGCCAGGCTATCCGATCTTTAACTGGGACGATCTGCCGGTCAAAGAGGGGCTGCACAACCGCCATATGGTCGGTCTCACCGCCTGGCACACCTTCTTCCAGACCACTCACCTCACCCTGCATGAGAAAAAAGTGCTGGTGATCGGCTACGGCCTGGTCGGCCAGGGCGTCGCGGCGGCGGCAAAAGCTTTTGGCGGTCAGGTGATGGTGGCGGAGATCGATCCTGCCCGCCGTCTGCAGGCGGCCTACGACGGCTGGCACGTGGTGGACCTCCAGGAGGCTATCGCCTCGGCGGACGTGGTGGCCACAGCGACAGGCGGTAAAAACGTGGTTAATCGCCAGGCGCTGGACCGGGCGAAAGCGGGAGTATTTATCCTTAACGTCGGCCACGTGGCGGAAGAGATCGACGGCGAGTACCTGCGCCAGTACCCCCAGGAAGAGGTGATGCCGTATATCAACGCCTACCGCATGGCCGACAAAACCGTCTATCTGCTGGCCAATGGTTCAATGCTCAATCTGACCGCTGGCTTCGGCGACAGCCTGAACGCCTTTGACGTCACCCTCGCGGTGATGGCCAGCGGCATCCGCCATATTGTCACCGACGGCATACGCGCCCCGGCGAAGGTTTATCTCCTGCCCCAGGCGGTCTGGCAGCAGGCCCTGTAAACCCGGCGCATCGCCCCCATCGCGGGACGATGCGTTTTACCATCAGGACGACGGCGCGCTATCGGGCAACACAATATTGCTCTGCGCCAGCGTTCCCATCTGGTTGTACATCACGCTGGCGGCATCCAGCAGGTGCATCGCCAGCGCGGCGCCGCTGCCCTCTCCCAGGCGCATGTCCATATCGAGATACGGCCGCAGACCCAGCGCGTCGAGGGCGATCTGCGCTCCTTTCTCCGCCGACAGGTGTGAAGGAATAAGATAAGGGTGCGCCGACGGGGCCATGCGGCAGGCGGCCAGGGCAGAGGCATAGGAGAGGAAGCCATCCAGCACCACCGGCAGGCCACAGGAGGCCGCCCCGAGGATCACCCCGGTCATGCCCACCAGATCGTAACCCCCCACCTTCGCCAGGACATCCAGCCCGTCGGCCGGGTTCGGCTGATTATGGGCTATCGCCTGGCGTACCACCGCCACCTTATGGCCCCGCTGCGCCAACGGCAGATTAGCCCCACAGCCCACCACCGCGTCAGGGTCGCTGCCCGTCAGGACACTGATCGTCGCTGCGGCCGGGGTGGTATTGGCCATTCCCAATTCGCCGACGCCGAAGGCTTTCACCCCGTCGGCAGCGAGCTGGCGGGTGAGCTGCATGCTGGCCAGCAGCACCGTCTCCGCCTGCTGGCGGCTCATCGCCGCCGTCCGGGCGATATTCCCGCTACCGCGGGCCACTTTGAGGTTAATCAGGCCCGGCAGCGGGTCGGCATCGATGCCGACATCCACTACCTGCACCCTGGCCCCGGCCTGCGCCGCCAGCACGCAGACGCCGGTGTTGCCCCGCACCATATTGCCGGCATGAATGGCCGTCACCCCCTGCGGCGAAGGGGTCACGCCTTCATGCCAGACGCCATGGTCGGCGCACATGACCACAATCGCTTTCTCCGCCAGCGCCAGCTGCCCCTGCAAGCCAGGCAGACCGGCCAGCTGCACCGCCAGCGTCTCCAGACGGCCAAGGCTGCCGGGCGGCTTTAACAGGCCATCAATATGCTGCTGAGCGCGCGCCATGCCCGCCACATCGGGCTGCGGAATGGCAGCCAGTAACGCCGAAAGTGTTTCCATTCTGTTCCTCACCGTTGGCGTCAGGCCTTACAGCAGCGCCAGTAAAAAGAGTAATTCGCCCAGCTCAATCGCCGCCCCGAGGGTATCTCCGGTCTGCCCGCCAAGGGTTCGCTTCAGCGCCCATCCCAGACCCCAGATCAGCACCAGGGTGATCAGCGCGGCGCGTAGCCCCTGCAGCCCCAGCAGGGCGGTGGCCAGCGCGATCGCCATCGCCATCGTCACCAGCGTCTGCTGCAGGCTAATTTTGCCGATAAACAGATTGCCCAGCCCCTTTTCCCGCGCATAGCGATGACGATACATCAGCAGCACCGCCATCCCGCGACCGACGGCGCAGGCCGCCGCCAGGGCTGCGATGGGGTGGATATCACGCAGCAGCAGCTCGCCAATCACCAGCACTTTCGCCACCAGCACGAAGATCAGCGCCAGCCCGCCGTGGGTGCCCAGCCGGCTGTCGCGCATGATCTCCAGCATCCGATCGCGGGTGCGGGCGGAGAAAATGCCGTCGCAGGTATCAGCCAGCCCGTCAAGGTGGAATCCGCCGGTGAGCAGCGCCAGCGCCAGCACGCCGAACAGCGCCGCCAGCGGGACGCCGCACCACGGCTGCAGGAGGAGCGCCACCGCGCCGGCGATGGCGCCAAGCAGTAAACCGACCAGCGGAAAGGTGACGATACTGCGCTGGTACTGTTCGATCTCCAGGCCCTGAGATAACCGCGCCGGGACCGGCAGACGGCTGATAAACGAGAGTGCAGCAAAGAATGACTTAATCACGTGAGGTTGACTCCTGTCGGCGAAAGCAGCGGAAGAGTTCTGTCGCGCCCGGTCAGCACCTGAGTTTGTCTTCTGGCGAATCGATCGTCGGAGAGGTGAGAGGTGTTGAGATATCGCCCTGACGCCGCTGCGTCAGATGCCCGGCCAGGATGAGAGAAACCTTTCCGATATCAATACGTTTTTCGCGGGCCAGTATAGCAAAGTGTCGGTGAGGAGAGGCAGTTGCCGGAACAAAGTTTTCGCAAAAAAAAGCAGGGAGGAGAGGGAAACGCGGAACAGCCCGGCGACGCTTAACGCCGCCGGACCGGCAGGGTTTAGCCTTCGACTTTGGCTTCGCCCATCACTTTCAGTTTTTTCGAGATGTCGCGGCGCTCTTTGGACAGCTCGGCATTTTTGATGATGTAATCATCAACGCGATCTTCGTAATCGCTCTTCATGCTGGCGATGATGCCCTGGATGGCTTCCACGCTCATGCCCGGTTTGATGTAGTCGCTGAGGTTGTCCAGCAGCAGAACGCGCTTCTGGTTATCACGGATCTTTTTCTCAACGTCCTGAATTTCACGCTGCAGTTTGTTCTTACGACGGTACAGACGAACAAACTCCAGTACGTCCTGGAAAGAAGGCTTAGTTGTTTCCATTTTTACACCCCTAATAATTGAGATTCGGATTCGTAAAGCGACTGCGTTATAGGGCTAACATAACTGCTAGCAGCCGCTGATGACAATGTTTTTTCCTTTGCGTTTATCATAACCCTAAACGCTGCTGAATCGAAACAACCCATGTGGTTACCCGGTGCATCTGATGTTTATTTGCGCAACGCGCGGCAGATCAGATGCGAGAGCAGCTCCAGCTGGCGCGCCAGTTCGATTGAGAGCCAAACATAGCCATGGACCGGGGTTTCCGCCAGGCCGTCATCACCCTGCTCTTTCAGCAGCTGGCGCAGTTCGAGGACGATCTCAGTCAGCTTTTCATTGTTGGCGCGCACAGGCTGAGGGTTCCCTTCGTACAGCGCGTGGGCGATGGACAACAGCGTCTGCTGGGTCATCTGCTGCGTCTCCCGCAGGGTGTGCGCATTGAGCATCACGAAGTGACCCGGACGCGTTGCCCACCAGGCGTTGATCTGCAGCTCCAGCATGCAGACGAGGTTGCGGCTGACGGTCTGGATAGCCTCGAAGATCGCCTTCTGGATGTGCGTCTCTTTGCTGGCGGGGGTGATCAGCCCGCGCATTTTAACCACGTCGTTCAGCGCCTGCTGGAGATGCTTTTCCAGCCGCGGTCGATCCACCAGATTTGGCGAGAAGCCGGCCTGGTAGAGGCGGTTAAAGTTGGTGACATAGCTGGCCATCTGGATGCGCCAGTGGATGAACGCCCGCTGCGGCCAGATGCCGGTAAACAGCATCGCCAGCAGCGAGCCGAAGATCACGTCGCCGCTTCGCCACAGCGCGGTATGCATATCGCCGGGCGGCGCCCCGACCACCACCGACAGAGTAATGCCGATCAGCAGCGCCTGATAGGGTTTCTTGCCCAGCGCCAGCCAGCCGCAGAGGAACATCGCCGCCGCGCACCAGAGGACCATCAGCGGCAGAGAGATGAGCTCAAGCTTCAGCGCCACCAGCCCCAGCGCCGAACCGAGGATCGTGCCGCCGATACGCTGAAACGCCCGCGGCACGACGTTACCCCAGAAGGAGATCGGCCCCATCACCACCACCAGAGTGATGAGAGGCCAGGTTCCCTCAGGCACGTTCAGCAGCCGCACCAGCAAAAAGGTGAGCACAAAGGCCAGCGCAATCCGCACACCATGCACCACCCGATAATGGCGATACAAGCGGATCTCAAATGGCTTGAGTGATTTATCAGCGCGCACAACCCTCTCCGGCAAAACGAAAAGGCCAATTGTAACTGCTTTTTCGCCCGGAGCATGCCGGGAATGTAAAAAACCTTGTGCGAAACAGGGGTAAACCGCTACGACGCGACGCGCTCAACGGGAACATACATGTCGATATCCCAGTAGCCGTCGTGGTTGCCGTCGTTAAGATAGACCTCAAAGCAGGGCTGGGGGGCGATGCGATACGCCGTGCTCTGCTGCAGGCTGTCAAAAAACTGCATCCACGGGGTGGCGAAGTCGTAATCCACCACCCGCGCGCGGGCGCAGGCGTAATCCCCGCCGGCAATCGCCGCCAGGATCACCCCTTCGCTGTTGGCGGGAATGACATAATCCTCATCCACGGTGACCGCTGTCGCGCAGCGCAGTTTTTCCGCCGGCACTTCCTCCGGGTTATCGTAGTAGACGGCCACCCATTCGCAGGCGGGCACCTGGTGGTTCTCAACCCACATCATCAGTTGCTCAAACCCCTGCTTGACCGTGTGATCCCAGGGCCCGACCAGATGGAAACCGGCGATGGTTTTCTTGCCGAGGGTGGTGATGCTGTAGTTCATCTTGCCTCCTTTGGAGATAAATGACTGTATAAATATACAGTTAATTTAACAGGAGAGCCCCCCTCAGTATGTGCGCGAATTCACAGAGTCGCCACCACACTGCTGTAAAAACAGGCGCCCCGCCAGCACGAACGACAGACGAAAAAAAACCGCCTGCAAAGAGGCGGTTGGCGTGGTTACAGCTCGTGATGCAGGTAATCGCACATTCGCGAGAACACTCCGCCTTTATTGATGCTTTCGAGGGTGACCAGCGGATAGTGCCCCACCACCTTGTCGCCGTCATACAGTGAAATCTCGCCAACCCGCTGATTGGCGGCGATCGGCGCCTCAAGATCCTTCTTATCCAGCACATATTTCGCTTTAATGCGCGACACTTCCGCCTTCGGCAGGGCTAACCAGAAATCCTGATCGGTGCCGAGCTTAATCTGCTCTTTATCGCCGTACCAGATACGCTCGGTGCCGACCTTCTGCCCCTTCTGCAGCACCTGCACGGTGTCGAAGTTCTGCTGCCCCCAGTGCAGCAGTTTAGCGGCCTGCTGCTCGCGGCCTTTCGGACTGTCCGCCCCCATCACCACGGCGATCAGCCGGCGCTGGCCATCCACCGCCGAGGCGATCAGGTTGAACCCGGCCCCCGAGGTGTGGCCGGTTTTCAGGCCATCGACGTTCATCGTTTTATCCCACAGCAGACCGTTACGGTTTTGCTGGGTGATCCCGTTCCACGTCAGGCTTTTCTGGCTGTACATGTGGTAGACGTCTGGTTCGCCATGAATAATCGCCCGCGAGAGCACCGCGAGGTCATAGGCCGAACTGTGCTGGCCCGGGGCGTCGAGGCCGTGGACGGTTTCGAAATGGGTGTCCCGCAGGTGCAGTTTTTCGACATACTGATTCATCAGGGCGACAAACTGCGGCTGGCCGCCGGCGACATAGTCGGCAAGCGCGACGCAGGCGTCGTTACCGGAGTCGACAATCAGCCCGCGGCTGAGGTCGCGAACGCTGACGCGATCTCCTGGCTTTAAGAACATCAGCGATGACCCGTCGAACACCGGGTTACCCTTCGCCCAGGCGTCTTTACCCACGGTGACGATATCGTCAAAGGTGATACGATGGCTGTCGATGGCGCGATCGACCACGTAGCCGGTCATCAGTTTGGTCAGACTGGCAGGATTACGCTGCTGATGTTCGTTACCCGCGGTCAGGACCTGACCGGTGGTGTAATCCATCAGCACCCAGGAGCCAGCCTGAATGGAAGGCGGCGCGACCGTAGCAGGTAAGTCGACGGCAAATGCGCAGGAAACGCTCGAAGCGAGCAAAGATACAGCAATAAACAAACGGCCTTTCAACGGCATATCCTCTAGATTTACAGATCCGCCGTCCTTTTTACGGAACTTCGCGTTTCATATCAGGGTTTAATTGCAAGAAAATATGACACAGCAGAGGAAGTTGCTTGCCGCGACCCTTCTGATGACCGGGCAAATCGTTTACCATACCGGTCGCACGCCACCACGGATAATGAACAGACTATGCAAGATAGCGTCAACCAGCCCGGATTTTTATTCCACGATTATGAAACCTTCGGCACCAGCCCTTCCCTCGACCGGCCGGCGCAGTTCGCCGCCATCCGCACCGACGCGGAGCTGAACGTGCTCGGCGAGCCCGAAGTGTTTTACTGCAAACCCGCTGACGATTACCTGCCGCAGCCGCAGGCGGTGATGATCACCGGGATCACGCCGCAGGAAGCGCTGGCCAAAGGGGATAATGAGGCCACATTTGCCCGCCGCATCCACGATCTGTTCACGGTGCCGCAAACCTGTATCGTCGGCTATAACAACGTGCGCTTTGATGACGAAGTGACGCGGAATATCTTCTATCGCAACTTCTATGACCCTTATGCCTGGAGCTGGCAGCACGATAACTCGCGCTGGGATCTGCTCGACGTGATGCGCGCCTGCTTTGCCCTGCGCCCGGAAGGGATCGCCTGGCCGGAGAATGACGAAGGGTTGCCGAGCTTCCGGCTTGAACATCTGACCGTCGCCAACGGTATTGAACACCAGAACGCCCATGACGCGATGGCCGACGTATACGCCACCATCGCCATGGCGAAGCTGGTGAAAACCCGGCAGCCGCGGCTGTTTGATTATCTCTACAGCCACCGCAATAAGCGCAAGCTGGCGACGCTTATCGACGTGCCGCAGATGAAGCCCCTGGTGCATGTCTCCGGCATGTTTGGCGCCGCGCGCGGCAACACCAGCCTGGTGGCGCCCCTGGCCTGGCATCCGGAAAACCGCAATGCGGTGATTATGGTCGATCTGGCGGGCGATATGGCGCCGCTGCTGGAACTGGATGCCGATGCCCTGCGCGAGCGGCTTTACACCCCGCGCGCCGAGCTTGGCGATCTGCCGGCGGCGCCGATCAAGCTGGTGCATTTAAATAAATGTCCGGTACTGGCCCAGGCCAATACCCTGCGCCCGCAGGATGCCGACCGGCTGGGGATCTCCATTCAGCGCTGTCTGGAGAATGCCCAGCTGCTGCGGGCGAATCCGCAGGTGCGCGAGAAAGTGGTGGCGGTCTATGCCGAAGCCGAGCCGTTCGTGCCGTCCGAAAACGTCGACGCCCAGCTTTACAATGGGTTCTTTAGCGATGCCGACCGCGCGGCGATGAAAATCGTGCTGGAAACCGAACCGCGCAATCTGCCGGCGCTGGATATTACCTTCGCCGATAAGCGTATCGAACGCCTGCTGTTTAACTACCGGGCGCGCAACTTCCCCGGCACGCTCGATGAACATGAGCAGCAGCGCTGGTTAGAGCACCGTCGTCAGGTGTTTACGCCAGAGTTTTTGCAAGCCTATGCCGATGAGCTGCAGATGCTGTATCAACAGTATGCGGATGATAAAGAGAAGCTGGCGCAGCTGAAGGCGCTGTGGCAGTACGCACAGGATATTGTCTGATTGGCTGAAATACCCGGGTTGCGGCTAACGCCTTACCCGGGCTACAAACGATGACCGGGGAGGACGCCTGACCGTAGGCCCGCGCAAGCGCAGCGCCGCCGGGCATTGCGTCCCCAGTTCGTGCTTACCTTTTTGCCCGGTGGCGGCTTCGCCTTACCGGGCCTGGGCGCTGGTACCAGAGTAGCCCGGGTAAGACGCCTCGCGTCGCACCCGGGAACGTTGCTTAGCTTTTCGCGCGGCTGGCGATGATTTCATCCGCCACATTACGCGGCGCTTCCGCGTAATGGTGGAACTCCATGCTGTAGGTTGCCCGTCCCTGCGACATCGAGCGCAGCGTGGTGGAATAACCAAACATCTCCGCCAGCGGCACGTCGGCGCGGATGATCTGGCTGCCGAAGCGCTCTTCCATCCCCTGCACCATCCCGCGACGGGAAGAGAGATCGCCCATAATATTCCCGGCGTACTCTTCCGGCGTCACCACCTCGACGTGCATCACCGGCTCAAGGATCACCGGGTCCGCTTTGCGCGCGCCCTCCCGGAAGCCGAAGATCGCCGCCATGCGGAACGCCATCTCCGAGGAGTCCACGTCGTGGTACGACCCGAAGGTCAGGGTCGCTTTCACGTCAACCACCGGATAACCCGCCAGCACGCCGGTGCCCATCGCTTCGCGCAGCCCTTTCTCCACGGAAGGGATGTACTCGCGCGGCACCACGCCGCCTTTGGTGGCGTCCTCGAAGACGAAACCGCTGCCCGGCGCCAGCGGCTCCAGGGTCAGTACGACGTGGCCATACTGCCCTTTGCCGCCGGACTGGCGCACAAATTTGCCTTCCACATCCGTCACTTTCTTGCGCAGGGTTTCGCGGTAGGTGACCTGCGGACGGCCAATGTTGGCCTCGACGCCAAACTCGCGCTTCATCCGGTCGACAATGATCTCCAGATGCAGCTCACCCATGCCGGAGATAATCGTCTGGCCGGACTCTTCATCGGTATGCAGACGGAACGACGGATCTTCCGCCGCCAGCCGCTGCAGCGCGATGCCCATTTTCTCCTGGTCCGCTTTGGTCTTCGGCTCGATGGCCAGCGAAATCACCGGCTCCGGAAACTCCATCCGTTCGAGGGTAATGATCGCATCCGGGTCGCATAACGTATCGCCGGTGGTCACATCCTTCAGACCGACGCAGGCCGCGATATCCCCGGCGTGCAGTTCGTCAACTTCGTGACGGTCGTTGGCCTGCATCAGCACGATACGCCCGATGCGCTCTTTCTTACCCTTCACCGGGTTCCACACCGCATCGCCTTTCTTCAGCGTCCCGGAGTAGACGCGGATAAAGGTCAGCTGGCCGACGTAGGGGTCGGTCATCAGTTTGAACGCCAGCGCCGACAACGGCTCATCGTCGCTCGGATGGCGTTCCGCCGGCTGGCCTTGCTCATCGACGCCCTGTATCGCCGGAATATCCAGCGGCGATGGCATCAGCTCCACCACCGCATCGAGCATGCGCTGCACGCCTTTGTTTTTAAAGGCGCTCCCGCAGAGCACCGCCTGGATCTCCCCCTTCACCGTGCGCTGGCGCAGGCCGGCGACGATCTCCGCCTCGTCCAGCTCACCGGTTTCCAGGTATTTATCCATCAGCTCATCGCTGGCTTCCGCCGCCGCCGAGACCATTTTCTCCCGCCACTGCTGCGCCGTCGCCAACAGCTCGTCAGGGACTGGCCCATAGCTGAAGGTCATGCCCTGGGTGGCGTCATCCCACAGGATGGCGCGCATTTTCACCAGGTCGACGACGCCGGTGAAATGCTCTTCAGCGCCAATGGGGATCACAATCGGCACCGGGTTAGCCTTCAGGCGGTCGATCATCATCTGCACCACGCGGAAGAAGTCCGCCCCCGGGCGGTCCATCTTGTTGACGAAGGCCAGCCGCGGAACGTGGTATTTATTCGCCTGGCGCCAGACGGTCTCCGACTGGGGCTGCACCCCGCCGACGGAGTCGTACACCATCACCGCGCCGTCGAGCACGCGCATAGAACGTTCCACCTCAATGGTGAAATCCACGTGCCCCGGGGTGTCGATGATATTGATCCGGTGCGGCTCGAAGCTGCGGTCCATCCCCGGCCAGAAGCAGCTTACCGCCGCCGAGGTAATGGTGATCCCGCGCTCCTGCTCCTGGGCCATCCAGTCGGTGGTTGCCGCGCCATCGTGTACTTCACCCAGCTTATGGCTCATCCCGGTATAAAACAGGATGCGCTCGGTGGTGGTGGTTTTACCGGCATCGATATGCGCGGAGATACCGATGTTGCGATAACGTTCGAGAGGGATGGGTCGGGGCATGATGCGTCCTTAGTCGTTTTGACGGTCAGTCTGCGGTCGGAATGATCCGCAGTTCATTTAACTGCGTCTATCTTAGTACAACTGTACGAGTATATTCGAACTATTTTTGCTATCATTACGATTGGGCAGGTTGCGGCGGCGCGCGTGGTATCAGAACCGGAGTTTGGGTATAGTAGCCGCCAGCCGCCGATATGGGCTGCGGCTGCGATGCGCCGCGCCACCGCCGACACAGGATTATTATGATCGCCAATCACCCCGAACGAGAACAAATTCGCCTGGAAAATGTCCTTTCCGCGCTCGGAAACCCGCTGCGACTGGAGATCATTCGTACGCTGGCCGACGGCAGCGAGCTGAGCTGCAACGCCCTGCGCCAGGAGGAGGTGGCCAAGTCCACCATGACCCACCACTGGCGCGTCCTGCGCGACAGCGGTGTGATCTGGCAACGGCCTCAGGGACGGGAGAACATGATTTCGCTGCGCCGGGAAGATCTGGACGCCCGTTTTCCCGGCCTGCTGGATACGCTGCTGAAAGTTATGGTGCAGGCAGGATAAGCTCTTCTGCCGGGTGGCGGCTGCGCCTGACCCGGCCTACGGCGGCCTCCCGTCAGCTTATGTCCCCCAGGCCCGGCAAGCGCCGCCCTGCAAAAAAATCAGACCTCGATGTCGAACCGGCGCAGACGAAAAAAAAGCCGGAGGTTTCCCTCCGGCTTTTCTCATTCACACTACGCTATGCCTTAGGCCACATCTTCGTACTGCGGCACCGGGTTGCGGAAGCTTTTGGTCACGCAGGCCAGATAGACCAGACCGATACCGGCCCAGATCAGGCCCAGAATCATCGAGCTCTCTTCCAGGTTGACCCACAGCGCGCCAACAGTCAGGGCGCCGCACATCGGCAGGAACAGATACTGGAAGTGGTCTTTCAGCGTCTTGTTGCGTTTCTCACGGATCCAGAACTGGGAAATCACCGACAGGTTAACGAAGGTAAACGCCACCAGCGCACCAAAGTTAATCAGCGCCGTCGCCATCACCAGGTCGAAGTTAATCGCCAGCAGCGCAATCGCGCCGACCAGGATGATGTTCATCGCCGGAGTGCGCCAGGTCGGGTGCACGTAGCCGAAGAAGCTTTTCGGGAACACGCCGTCGCGGCCCATAACGTACATCAGACGCGCCACGCCAGCGTGCGCCGCCATACCGGACGCCAGTACGGTGATGGTGGAGAAGATCAGCGCGCCAACCTGGAAGGCTTTACCTGCCACGTAGAGCATAATTTCCGGCTGTGACGCATCCGGATCTTTAAAGCGCGAGATATCCGGGAAGTACAGCTGCAGGAAGTAGGTGGCAAAGATGAAGATCAGGCCGCCGATCAGCGCGGTCAGGAAGATCGCGCGCGGGATGACGCGCTCTGCATCTTTGGTCTCTTCAGACAGGTTGCTGATGCCGTCGAAACCGGTAAACGAGAAGCACAGGATCGTCGCCCCGGTAATCATCGGGATCACGTGCGCGTCACCGGACCAGAACGGACGGCTGCTGGCCAGCGTACCGGCGCCCTCGCCTTCAAACACGCCATAAATCACCATGCCGAGGATAACGGCAATCAGCACCACCTGCAGCACCACGATCACGGTGTTGAAGTTGGCCACGGATTTAATGCTGCGCAGGTTAAAGGCGGTCATAAAGGCGACCAGCGCGATAACAAACACCCACGACGGAATCGAAGGCACCAGCGCTTCAAAATAGATTTTCGCCAGCAGAATGTTGATCATCGGCGCGAACAGGTAGTCGAGCAGCGAGGACCAACCCACCATAAAGCCAACGGTCGGGCTGATGGATTTCTGCGCATAGGTATACGCCGAGCCGGCAGAAGGGTAACGACGTACCAGCTTGCCATAGCTCAGGGCAGTAAACAGGATAGCGATTAACGCAAAGGCGTAGGCCGTCGGCACGTGACCGTCGGTCATACCAGAGACGATACCAAACGTATCGAACAGCGTCATCGGCTGCATATAGGCCAGGCCCATCATTACAACCGGAACTAACGTAAGCGTTTTACGTAATTCCACGCGAGAGGTATTTGGAGTAGCGTTATGCGACATAGTTATCCCCTTTTACGGTGAACGCCAGCGCGTAAGCAAAAAATTGCCCCATTTCTTTCTATTCCTCAGCGACAACGACTGTCGGTTTTTAGTAAATATCTATCCGGTACGAAGCCCGGCCTCTTGGTATTGAATGATGTGTCTTTCGACCAAAAAAATAACCGACACTTTAAAAAAAAGCGTCGGCTAGTCTCTGGTTTTCAGGCCGCATATTTTGCAACAAATTCAACGGCGTTGACAAGATGTTATGAAGTTCATTGCGTAAGCATAATTTTTAACGTGCTAATATCTATACGGTTTCCGTATGATAAATTGTAAAAATAGCACTATTTGCTAATAGCGTTTCCCGCCACCATTTGCCAGCCAAACCGCAGGTGGCGTCATTCCAGGCGATCCACGCGCGTTGACGAGACGATAGCCCGCGCACGGTCATGCAGACCAGCTCGCCGCTGTCCAGTAGACCCTGCACCTGATAGCGCGGCAGGCACCCCCAGCCCAGCCCCAGGCGCAGCAGCGCCAGCTGCCCCGCGGCGTCACACACCGTCAGGGTCTCCTGATCGCTGAGTAGCGCCCCGCCCTCGCCGGTGGCCACCGCCCGATAACGGCGCAGGGTTCGCCAGCTCAACGGTGCGCGGTGTCGCGCCAGCGGATGCTGTGGGGCAACGACCAGCAGCAGCTCCAGCTCGCCGAGGGGGAGATAGTCATAACCGCTCAGCGGCGGCGGCTCGCCGAGCGCCCCCAGCAGCAGATCGGCCTGACCTTCGGTCAGCGGCCGCCAGTCCAGCAGGGAGGGGTTCAGCGTGAAGTGCAGCCGGGTCAGCGGCTGTTGTTGATAAAATGCAGCGATTGGCGGCGAGAGCAGCGCCACGGGAAAGGTGCTGTCCACCGCCAGACGAAGGCTATTCTCCCACCCCTGCTGCAGCTTAACCGCCCGGATCTCCAGTTCGCGGGCGATATGCAGCACCTCCCGCCCTTTCTCCAGCAGCATCTGTCCGCTGGGGGTAAAGCGCGCGCGATGGCCGCTGCGGTCGAGCAGCTGAATATTGAGATCGCTTTCCAGGCGGTGAATGGTGTAGCTCAGCGCCGAGGGCGTTTTAAAGAGCTTTGCCGACGCGGCGGCAAAGCTCCCCTCTTTTTCCAGGGCATCCAGGATCACGAGGACATCCAGCAGTGGTTTCATCGCTACCCCCTTACGGTATGCGAATCACCGCTGGCGGATCACTCCATCGGCATCACCAGCGGATCGGGGTACTGGTACTCAAACCCCAGCTCATTGCAGATACGATTGCCATCTACAATCTTGCCCTGGCCGCCGTCCGGGCTGTCGCTGAACACCGGCGGCGGCAGACCGAGCTCGCGGGCCATCTGCGGATAAAAGAGGCCGCGCGCCGGATGGCGGGGCGCACATAGATTATAGATGTGCCCGCCCTTCGGGGCCTGCAGCAGCAGTTCGATAGCGGCCACCACATCCTGCAAATGCACCAGATTGACCACGTGCTGGCCATCCGGCGCCGACTTGCCGGCGAAAAAACGTCCCGGATGACGGGAAGGCCCCACCAGCCCGGCCAGGCGCAGAATATCCACCGACGTCCCCGGCAGGTTGTGCAGCCAGTCCTCCAGCTCCTTGAGCACCTGTCCGCTAGCGGTTTGCGGCAGACGCGGGGAATTCTCCTTCACCGTACCGTTGACGTTGCCATACACCGAGGTGGAGCTGGTGAAGACGATCCGCGGAATATGGTACGCCAGCGCGGTATCGACGATCTCCTGCACCGCCTGTAGATAAAACCCTTCCCCTGCCCCGGTACGCCGGGCCGGCAGGGTGATCACCAGCGCATCGACGTTCATCAGCGCGTCGAGGTCCTCGGTATCACAGACCAGCTGCGGCTCCAGGCGCAGCGGATAGCTGTCGATCCCGCACATCCGCGCCGCCTCCACGCCATCCTGCGTAGTTTTACTGCCGGTAACCTGCCAGCCTCGCGCCGTCAACGACAGCGCCAGCGGCATCCCCAGCCATCCCAAACCGACTATCGCGACCTTTTTCATCCCAGGCTCCTGACTCTTTCGCTGTGCTGATTACAGGCTACGCCAGCCAGCGGCAACTGACAATTTCTTCGCTCAATATGAAATGAATTAATGATAGAAAAAAGCCCTTGCTTTCTGCGGCGGAAGTGGTTTAGGTTAAAGGACATCAAATGCATAGTCATTCACAGAGAATTTTTATGAACCGCGTTCAATTTAAACACCACCATCATCACCATCATCCTGACTAGTCTTTCAGGCGATGTGTGCTGGAAGACGTTTGGATCTTCCAGTGGTGCATGAACGCGCAGAGAGCCCCCGGAAGATTCACTTCCGGGGGCTTTTTTTTGGACCAAATTCGGACAGATTCAGACAGGTATTCAGAGGAAAAGAACAATGTTAGACAACACCCGTTTACGCATAGCTATTCAGAAATCAGGCCGTTTAAGCGAAGATTCACGCGAATTACTCAGCCGCTGCGGCATTAAAGTCAATTTGCACACCCAGCGTCTGATTGCGCTGGCGGAAAATATGCCAATCGATATTCTGCGCGTGCGTGATGACGATATCCCGGGCCTGGTGATGGACGGTGTTGTCGACCTCGGCATTATCGGCGAAAACGTGCTGGAAGAAGAGCTGCTCAGCCGCCGCGCCCAGGGCGAAGACCCGCGCTACTTCACCCTGCGCCGTCTCGACTTCGGCGGCTGCCGCCTGTCGCTGGCGACTCCGGTGGATGAAGCCTGGAACGGCCCGGCGGCGCTGGACGGCAAACGTATCGCCACCTCTTACCCGCACCTGCTGAAGCGCTACCTCGATCAAAAAGGTATCTCCTTTAAATCCTGTCTGCTGAACGGCTCCGTGGAAGTGGCGCCGCGCGCCGGCCTCGCCGACGCTATCTGCGACCTCGTCTCCACCGGCGCCACCCTGGAAGCTAACGGCCTGCGCGAAGTGGAAGTGATCTACCGCTCCAAAGCTTGTCTGATCCAGCGCGACGGTGAAATGGCCGACGCCAAACAGCAGCTGATTGACCGCCTGCTGACCCGTATTCAGGGCGTGATTCAGGCCCGCGAGTCGAAATACATCATGATGCACGCCCCGACCGAACGCCTGGAAGAAGTGGTTGCCCTGCTGCCGGGCGCCGAGCGGCCGACTATTCTGCCGCTGGCAGGCGACAAGCAGCGCGTGGCGATGCACATGGTCAGCAGCGAAACCCTGTTCTGGGAGACCATGGAAAAACTGAAGGCGCTGGGCGCCAGCTCCATTCTGGTGCTGCCGATTGAGAAAATGATGGAGTAATCGGCCAGCCGGTCACGGGACACACAGGGGAATACAATCATGAGCTTCAACACAATCATCGACTGGAACGGCTGTAGCGCAGACCAACAACAGCAACTCTTAACGCGCCCGGCGATTTCCGCCTCCGACAGCATCAGTAAAACGGTGACGGAGATCCTGAATAACGTCAAAGCCAACGGCGACGCGGCGCTGCGCGAATACAGCGCGAAGTTTGATAAAACCACCGTCGCCGCGCTGCAGGTGAGCGAGGCCGAGATCGCCGCCGCCGGCGAGCGCCTCAGCGACGAGCTGAAGCAGGCGATGGCGGTGGCGGTGAAAAACATTGAGACCTTCCACAACGCGCAACAGCTGCAGGCGGTGGATGTCGAAACGCTGCCGGGGGTGCGCTGCCAGCAGGTCACCCGCCCTATCGCCTCCGTCGGACTGTACATTCCCGGCGGCTCAGCGCCGCTGTTCTCCACGGTGCTGATGCTGGCGACGCCGGCGCGCATCGCCGGCTGTCAGCAGGTGGTGCTCTGCTCGCCGCCGCCGATTGCCGATGAGATCCTCTATGCCGCGCAGCTGTGCGGCGTAAAAACCATCTTTAACGTCGGCGGCGCCCAGGCCATCGCCGCCCTCGCCCTCGGTACCGAGTCGGTGCCGAAGGTGGATAAAATCTTTGGCCCGGGCAACGCTTACGTCACGGAAGCCAAACGCCAGGTCAGCCAGCGTCTGGACGGCGCAGCCATCGACATGCCGGCCGGCCCGTCGGAAGTGCTGGTGATCGCCGACAGCGGCGCCAACCCGGACTTTGTCGCCTCCGACCTGCTGTCGCAGGCGGAACACGGCCCGGACTCGCAGGTGATCCTCCTGACCCCGGACGCCGGGATGGGCAGCCGCGTCGCCGAAGCCGTGGAGCGCCAGCTGGCCGCCCTGCCGCGCGCGGAAACCGCCCGCGTGGCGCTCTCCGCCAGCCGGATCATCGTGGCCCGCGATCTGGCGCAGTGCGTGGCTATCTCCAACCAGTACGGCCCGGAGCACCTGATCATTCAGACCCGTCAGGCCCGCGAGCTGGTGGATAGCATCACCAGCGCCGGTTCCGTTTTCCTTGGCGACTGGTCACCGGAATCCGCGGGCGACTACGCCTCGGGCACCAACCACGTCCTGCCGACCTATGGTTACACCGCCACCTGCTCAAGCCTCGGTCTGGCCGACTTCCAGAAGCGGATGACCGTGCAGGAGCTGTCGCGCGACGGCTTTGCCGCCCTTGCCTCAACGATTGAAATCCTGGCCGCCGCCGAGCGCCTTGACGCCCACAAAAACGCCGTAACGCTGCGCGTTGCCGCCCTGAAGGAGCAAGCATGAGCATTGAAGATTTAGCCCGCGCCAACGTCCGCGCGCTGACCCCGTATCAATCCGCTCGCCGGCTGGGCGGCAAAGGCGACGTCTGGCTCAACGCCAACGAATTCCCTACCGCCGTAGCCTTCCAGCTTACCGAACAGACGCTGAACCGCTATCCGGAGCCGCAGCCGAAGGCCGTGATTGAGAGCTACGCCCGCTACGCCGAGGTTAAACCGGAGCAGGTGCTGGTCAGCCGCGGCGCCGACGAAGGCATCGAGCTGCTGATCCGCGCCTTCTGTGAGCCCGGCGAAGACGCGGTGCTCTACTGCCCGCCGACCTACGGCATGTACAGCGTCAGCGCCGAGACCATCGGCGTCGAGTGCCGTACCGTGCCGACGCAGGCCGACTGGCAGCTCGACCTGCCGGGCATCGAGGCGCGGCTGGACGGCGTGAAGGTGGTCTTCGTCTGCAGCCCGAACAACCCGACCGGGCAGATTATCGACCCGCAGTCGATGCGCGACCTGCTGGAGATGACCCGCGGCAAAGCCATCGTGGTGGCCGACGAAGCCTATATTGAATTCTGCCCGCAGGCGACGCTGGCCGGCTGGCTCAGCGACTATCCGCACCTGGTGGTGCTGCGCACGCTGTCCAAAGCCTTCGCCCTCGCCGGCCTGCGCTGCGGCTTCACCCTCGCCAACGCCGAGGTGATCAACGTGCTGCTGAAAGTGATCGCCCCGTACCCGCTCTCCACGCCGGTGGCCGATATCGCCGCCCAGGCCCTGAGCGCGGAGGGGATCGCCGCGATGCGCCTGCGCGTGGCGCAGATCCTTGACGAGCGCCGCTACCTGGTGGAACAGCTGCGCGGCATCGCCTGCGTGGAGCAGGTCTTCGATTCCGAGACCAACTATGTGCTGGCGCGGATAACCGCCTCCAGCGCAGTGTTTAAATCTTTGTGGGATCAGGGCATTATCTTACGTGACCAGAATAAACAACCTTCATTAAGCGGCTGTTTGCGTATCACTATCGGTACCCGTGCCGAGAGCCAGCGCGTGATTGACGCCTTGACTGCGGAGAATGTATGACCCAGAAGTATCTCTTTATTGACCGTGACGGCACCCTGATTTCCGAACCGCCGGAGGATTTCCAGGTGGACCGGTTCGACAAGCTGGCGTTTGAGCCGCAGGTGATCCCGGCGCTGCTGAAGCTGCAGCAGGAAGGCTATAAGCTGGTGATGATCACCAATCAGGATGGCCTGGGAACCGACAGTCTGCCGCAGGAAGCGTTTGATGGCCCGCACAACCTGATGATGCAGATCTTCGCCTCGCAGGGCGTTAACTTTGAAGAGGTGCTGATTTGTCCGCACTTCCCGGGCGACAACTGCGCCTGCCGCAAGCCAAAAACGCAGCTGGTGCTGCCGTGGCTGGAAGAGGGCGTGCTGGATAAATCCCACAGCTATGTGATTGGCGACCGGGCCACCGACCTTGAGCTGGCGGATAACATGGGAATTACCGGTCTGCGCTATGACCGCGAGACGCTCGACTGGCCGACCATCTGCGAGCAGCTGACCCGCCGCGACCGCTATGCCCACGTCGAGCGCATCACCAAAGAGACCCAGGTGGATGTGAAAGTGTGGCTGGACCGCGAAGGCGGCAGCAAGATCCACACCGGCGTCGGCTTTTTTGACCATATGCTCGACCAAATCGCCACCCACGGCGGCTTCCGCATGGAGGTTAACGTCGGCGGCGATCTGTACATCGACGATCACCACACGGTGGAAGATACCGGCCTGGCCCTCGGCGAAGCCCTGAAGCTGGCCCTTGGCGACAAGCGCGGCATCAACCGCTTCGGCTTCGTGCTGCCGATGGACGAGTGTCTTGCCCGCTGCGCGCTGGATATCTCCGGCCGTCCGCACCTGGAGTATAAGGCGGACTTCACCTATCAGCGCGTCGGCGATCTGAGCACCGAGATGGTGGAACACTTCTTCCGCTCGCTCTCCTACACCATGGCGGTGACCCTGCACCTGAAAACCAAGGGCAAGAACGATCACCACCGCGTGGAGAGCCTGTTCAAAGCCTTTGGCCGTACGCTGCGCCAGGCGATCCGCGTCCAGGGCGATGCCCTGCCGTCTTCCAAAGGGGTGCTGTAATGAATGTGGTGATCCTTGATACCGGCTGCGCCAACCTCAATTCGGTGAAATCGGCGATTGGCCGCCACGGCTATGAGCCAGTGGTCAGCCGCGATCCGGAAGTGGTATTGCGTGCCGATAAACTGTTTCTTCCCGGCGTCGGCACCGCCCAGGCGGCGATGGATCAGCTGCGCGACCGGGAGCTGATCGACCTGATCAAAGCCTGTACCCAGCCGGTGCTGGGGATTTGCCTGGGCATGCAGCTGCTCGGCAAGCGCAGCGAGGAGAACAACGGCGTCGATCTGCTGGGCATTATCGAAGAAGCGGTGCCGAAGATGACCGACCACGGTCTGCCATTGCCGCACATGGGCTGGAACCGGGTGTATGCCAAAGCTGGCGATCGGCTGTTCCGCGGCATTGAAGAAGGCGCGTATTTCTACTTCGTGCACAGCTACGCCATGCCGGTCAACCCGTACACCATCGCCCAGTGCAATTACGGCGAGGCGTTCACCGCCGCGGTGCAGAAAGATAACTTCTTTGGCGTGCAGTTTCACCCGGAGCGCTCCGGGAGCGCCGGGGCGCAGCTGCTGAAAAACTTCCTGGAGATGTGATGATTATTCCTGCTTTAGATTTAATCGACGGCACCGTCGTTCGTCTCCATCAGGGCGATTACGGCCAACAACGCGACTATGGCAGCGATCCGCTGCCGCGCCTGCAGTCCTATGCCGCTCAGGGAGCGGAAGTCCTGCACCTGGTCGACCTGACCGGGGCGAAGGATCCGGCGAAGCGCCAAATCCCGCTGCTGAAATCGCTGGTCGCCGGGGTTGACGTCCCGGTGCAGGTCGGCGGCGGCGTGCGGACCGAAGCGGATGTCGCGGCCCTGCTTGAGGCCGGCGTCGCCCGCGTGGTGGTCGGCTCCACCGCGGTGAAGTCCCCGGAAGAAGTGAAAGGCTGGTTTAAACGCTTTGGCCCAGAACGGCTGGTGCTCGCCCTCGACGTGCGTATCGACGCCGACGGCAATAAGCAGGTGGCGGTCAGCGGCTGGCAGGAAAACTCCGGCGTGACGCTGGACGAGCTGGTGGAAAGTTATCTGCCGGTCGGCCTGCAGCACGTGCTGTGCACCGATATCTCCCGCGACGGCACGCTGGCAGGCTCTAACGTCTCGCTGTACGAGGAAGTCTGCGCCCGCTACCCGCAGGTGGCGTTTCAGTCATCCGGCGGCATCGGCGATCTCAATGATATTGCCGCCCTGCGCGGCACCGGGGTGCGCGGCGTGATTGTCGGTCGCGCGCTGCTGGAAGGTAAATTCAACGTAACGGAGGCCATTCAATGCTGGCAAAACGGATAATCCCCTGCCTCGACGTCCGCGACGGCCAGGTAGTGAAAGGCGTGCAGTTCCGTAATCACGAGATCATTGGCGACATCGTCCCGCTGGCCAAGCGCTATGCCGACGAAGGGGCCGACGAACTGGTGTTCTATGATATCACCGCCTCCAGCGACGGTCGGGTGGTCGACAAGAGCTGGGTGTCGCGGGTAGCGGAAGTGATTGATATTCCTTTCTGCGTGGCGGGCGGGATCAAGTCGCTGGAAGACGCGGCGCAGATCCTCTCCTTCGGCGCCGATAAGATCTCGATTAACTCCCCTGCTCTCGCCGACCCGACGCTGATCACCCGCCTTGCCGACCGCTTTGGCGTGCAGTGTATCGTGGTGGGGATTGATACCTGGTTTGATGCAGAGACCGGCAAGTATCACGTCAACCAGTATACCGGCGACGAGAGCCGCACCCGGGTGACGCAGTGGGAAACCCTCGACTGGGTGGAGGAAGTGCAGAAGCGCGGCGCAGGCGAGATCGTTCTCAATATGATGAACCAGGACGGGGTGCGCAACGGTTACGACCTGCAGCAGCTGGCGAAGGTTCGCGCGGTGTGCCACGTCCCGCTGATCGCCTCCGGCGGCGCGGGCACTATGGAACACTTCCTCGAAGCCTTCCGCGACGCCGACGTTGACGGAGCGCTGGCGGCCTCGGTATTCCACAAACAGATTATTAATATTGGCGAACTGAAAGCGTACCTGGCGGCACAGGGCGTGGAGATAAGGGTATGTTGACTGAACAGCTGGACTGGGAAAAAACGGACGGCATGATGCCGGCCATCGTGCAGCACGCCGTATCCGGCGAAGTGCTGATGCTCGGCTACATGAACAAGGAGGCGCTGGAGAAAACCGAAGCCACCGGCAAGGTCACCTTTTACTCACGCACCAAGCAGCGGCTGTGGACCAAGGGTGAAACCTCGGGCCATGTCCTCAATGTAGTGAGCATCACGCCGGACTGTGACAACGATACGCTGCTGGTGCTGGTAAACCCGATCGGACCGACCTGCCACAAAGGCACCACAAGCTGCTTCGGCGAAACCGGCCACCAGTGGCTGTTCCTCTATCAGCTGGAGCAGTTGCTGGCCGAGCGTAAACACGCCGACCCGGAGAGCTCCTACACGGCGAAGCTGTATGCCAGCGGCACCAAGCGTATTGCGCAGAAAGTGGGGGAAGAAGGCGTGGAGACCGCGCTGGCCGCCACAGTGAACGACCGCTTCGAGCTGAAGAATGAGGCGTCGGACCTGATGTACCACCTGCTGGTGCTGCTGCAGGACCAGGGGCTGAATTTAACGGATGTAGTGGAGAACCTGAGAGCGAGGCACTAAGTTTTCCGCTACGAGGCCCTGAAAGATGGGCCTCCGGACTAAGATGTTTTAGAACACACCAATCGCCTTAGCGCAAATTTACCCTTGCCGCTTTCCTCGCAAACTAACGCCGCCCGAAGCCTTCCCACCATAACGAGTTATATTTTCTATGTTTATATGAAAATCTCATTTCTCCAGTAGACGACATAAGCCAGATAACACGTCCGTTTTCTTGAGCTTCGGTTCTGAACGCTAAAATGCCAATGATTCAAGTAAGTTAGGATTTAGAAAACTTAACTCGAGCTTATAGCATACTGGATAGACTGGCCCCCTGAATCTCCAGACAACCAATATCACTTAAATAAGTGATAGTCTTAATACTAGTTTTTAGACGTAAGCGTCAAGTCACTACCGCCTGTGATTCCAGTCCCGGGATCGCTAGCTTAGAGCTCCGTCTAATTTAGAAGGAGTTCTGTTCATGGAAAATGCTGCCAACTGGCGAACTGAATCGCGTACCGTCTATTCCAGTGACTTCAAACTTCGGATGGTCGAACTGGCTTCACGACCAGATGCCAACGTCGCACAACTGGCGCGGGAACATGGCGTTGATAATAATCTCATTTTTAAGTGGCTACGCCTCTGGCAGAGAGAGGGGCGAATCTCTCGTCGAATGCCTGCAACTATCGTGGGGCCGGTGGTACCTCAATCTCTTCCGGCTTCTCCGACTCTGTTGTCCGTCGACGTTATCAACGACCCGTTGCCCGCAGCAGAGAATGACACTCTGTGTACGTTCTCCTCCGCTCACGCCAGCGCCACTTCCTGTCATGTTGAGTTCCGCCACGGCAAAATGACGCTGGAGAACCCGTCGTCAGAGTTGCTGACTGTGCTGATCCGCGAATTGACCGGGAGGACACAATGATATCCCTCCCGTCAGGCACCCGCATCTGGCTGGTCACCGGGGCCACGGATATGCGTAAATCCTTCAACGGGCTGGGCGAACAGATACACCACGTTCTGGATGAGGATCCCTTCTCCGGCCATCTGTTTGTCTTCCGGGGACGCCGTGGCGATACCGTGAAAATACTTTGGGCTGATGCTGATGGTCTGTGCCTGTTTATCAAACGCCTGGAAGAGGGACAGTTCGTCTGGCCTGCTGTACGCGACGGCAAAATCGCGATCACCCGCTCACAACTTGCCATGCTCCTTGATAAGCTGGACTGGCGCCAGCCAAAAATATCCCGCCTTAACTCACTGACAATGTTGTAAAAAAATCATAACCGCATTATAAAAGCGGTTATGAATCACGACTATCTCGCCCGTATCGCTGCGCTGGAAGACACGCTTCGCCAGAAAGACAGTCAGCTCAGTCTCGTTGCAGAGACTGAGTCGTTCCTGCGTTCTGCACTGGCCCGCGCAGAAGAGAAAATAGAGAACGAAGAGCGCGAGATAGAGCATCTGCGGGCACAGATAGAAAAACTGCGTCGAATGTTGTTCGGTACCCGCTCCGAAAAACTTCGCCGACAGGTTGAAGAAGCCGAAGCCCTGCTGAAACAGCAGGAGCAGCAAAGCGATCGCTACAACGGACGGGAAGACGATCCGCAGGTACCTCGCCAGTTACGTCAGTCCCGCCATCGTCGCCCGTTACCGGCACACCTTCCCCGCGAGATACATCGGCTGGATCCTGCGGAAACCAGCTGTCCGGAATGCGGCAGCGGTATGGCGTACCTCAGCGAAGTCAGCGTGGAGCAGCTGGAACTGGTCTCCAGCGCCCTGAAAGTGATCCGCACGGTCAGGGTGAAAAAGGCCTGCACCCGATGTGACTGTATCGTTGAAGCACCTGCGCCATCACGTCCCATCGATCGGGGTATCGCCGGGCCGGGTCTGCTGGCCCGCGTGTTAACGGCCAAATACTGCGAACACCTGCCGCTGTATCGCCAGTGCGAAATCTTTGCCCGTCAGGGCGTGGATCTGAGCCGGGCTCTGCTCTCCAACTGGGTGGATGCATGTTGCCGGTTAATGGCCCCGCTGGATGAGGCCCTTTACCACTACGTGATGGACTGCCACAAACTGCATACGGATGACACTCCGGTTCCGGTGCTTGCACCGGGCAGAAAGAAGACGAAAACCGGACGTATCTGGACGTATGTACGTGACGACAGAAGCGCAGGTTCATCAGATCCGCCAGCGGCATGGTTCGCCTTCTCGCCAGACCGGCAGGGAAAACATCCTCAGCAACACCTTCGCCACTATCATGGTGTGCTGCAGGCGGATGCCTTCGCAGGCTACGATCGGTTGTTCAGTCCGGAACGTGAAGGAGGGCCGCTGACAGAAGCCGCATGTTGGGCCCATGCCCGCCGAAAAATCCATGATGTCTATATAAGCACTCACACAGCGACAGCAGAAGAAGCCCTGAAACGTATCGGTGAGCTGTACGCGATAGAAGAAGAAATACGCGGCCTCACGACAGAAGAGCGTCTGGCAGCCAGACAATCGCAAAGCAAACCACTGCTGGCATCGCTGCATGAATGGCTGGTAGAAAAAAATGAGACGCTGTCGAAAAAGTCCCGTCTGGGCGAAGCGTTCGCTTATGTACTGAACCAGTGGGATGCGCTGTGCTACTACTGTGAAGATGGCCTGGCAGAGCCTGATAACAACGCTGCCGAACGAGCCCTTCGTGCCGTCTGTCTTGGGAAAAAGAATTTTATCTTCTTCGGCAGCGACCACGGTGGTGAGCGCGGAGCCCTGCTGTACGGACTGATCGGGACGTGCAGGCTGAATGGTATCGATCTGGAAGCCTACCTTCGCCATATCCTGAGCGTACTGCCGGAGTGGCCCAGCAACAAAGTGGCCGAACTGCTGCCATGGAACGTGGTTCTTACCGATAAATAACCGTCAATACGGCGCTCACTTAACGCTCACGAGCTTTGAACCGGGAATGACGGTCTCCCTTGTTGCCCGGCAACATGGTGTGGCAGGCAGCCAGCTATTTCTCTGGCGTAAGCAATACCAGGAGGGAAGTCTTACTGCTGTGGCTGCCGGAGAACAGGTCGTTCCTGCCTCTGAACTTGTTGCCGCCATGAAGCAGATTAAAGAACTCCAGCGCCTGCTCGGCAAAAAAACGATGGAAAATGAACTCCTTAAAGAAGCCGTTGAATATGGGCGAGCAAAAAAGTGGATAGCGCACGCGCCCTTATTGCCCGGGGATGGGGAGTAAGCTTCGTCAGCCGTTGTCTCCGGGTGTCGCGTGCGCAGTTGCACGTCATTCTCAGACGAACCGATGACTGGAAGGACGGCCGCTGCAGCCGTCACACGGATGATACGGATGTGCTTCGCCGTATACACCATGTTATCGGAGAGCTGCCCACATATGGTTATCGTCGGGTATGGGCGCTGCTTCGCAGACAAACAGAACCTGATGGTATGCCTGCGATCAATGCCAAACGTGTTTACCGGATCATGCGCCAGAATGCGCTGTTGCTTGAGCGAAAACCCGCTGTACCGCCATCGAAACGGGCACATACCGGCAGAGTGGCTGTGAAAGAAAGTAATCAGCGATGGTGCTCTGACGGGTTTGAGTTCCGCTGTGATAACGGAGAAAAACTGCGGGTCACGTTCGCGCTGGACTGCTGTGACCGTGAGGCACTGCACTGGGCGGTCACAACGGGTGGCTTCGACAGTGAAACAGTACAGGACGTCATGCTGGGAGCAGTGGAACGCCGCTTTGGCAGCGAGCTTCCGGCGTCTCCAGTGGAGTGGCTGACGGATAATGGTTCATGCTACCGGGCGAATGAAACACGTCAGTTCGCCAGGATGTTGGGACTTGAACCGAAGAACACGGCAGTGCGGAGCCCGGAGAGTAACGGAATAGCAGAGAGCTTCGTGAAAACGATAAAGCGTGACTACATAAGTATCATGCCCAAACCAGACGGGTTAACGGCAGCAAAGAACCTTGCAGAGGCGTGCGAGCATTATAACGAATAGCATCCGAATAGTCCGCTGGATTATCGCTCGCCACGGGAATATCTGCGGCAGCGGGCCAGTAATGGGTTAAGTGATAACAGGTGTCTGGAAATATAGGGGCAAATCCACTGGAAATGTTCTTATAAAAGAATATAATCACAGCGGCGTAAGCAGCTCAATAAATCCATGAAATCTATCAAACGGAGGCACCGTATCCGACAATGGCGATCAATAGTAGTTTTGGCGGGCGCGGAAGATTTAACCCAATGTAGGGTAAGACGCATAATTTGCGCCTAAACCTTTTAGGGCTTCAAGATCCCGGCCCTAAGTTTATACATGTCCACACAAGGTTAAATAAAAATTAAATGCATAAAAACTCACCATACACGGCCTCTCATTCACTAAATGTTCAAAGTGAGCTCAAATGTAAAGCTATGTTATGAAATAAGTAACAGTTGGATGTATCTGTTTGAAATCCATGAACTATTTTACTTTATAGATTTTTTTATGAAACAACCAGTTAGCTATAGGAATCATCCAGTAGGCATAAAATGCGTAAGAAATTATGCTCTTATAATGCAAAACATATGCTGTCAGGAATATATTTCATAATAGCCTGGTTTTTAGCCGAATCACGGGAGTTTGGAAACCTGTGGTCAGTGAGGTGTATGCTGGTATTTAACAACCAGACATTGGGTAGTTGCAGCGGTCAGTAGCCTGGCCGTCAATACTCCTGACAAAACAAGAGTTTCGCCCTTTGGCAGCCAGAGCCAAGGGCGGTAGCGTGCCTACATTACATGTAGTAAGCCGTGATTGACCATCTCGCGGGTTGTTGAGGAATGGTATGAGGATAGTGTATTTTGTCAATGCAGCGTGGTACTTCGAACTGCATTGGTTGGACCGGTCAGAAGCGGCAATTAGCAAAGGGTATGAAGTTCATCTTGTAAGTAATTTTGCTGATGACGCCATCAAAAATAACCTGGAAAAAAAAGGTATAAAATGTTGGGATATTGAGCTTAACAGATTTTCTAAAAATGTGTTTAAAAACATTTCAATATTCACTGCATTTAGAAAGATCTGTAAGCAAATTAAACCCGATCTTATTCATCTAATTACTATAAAACCAATCCTTTTTGGTGGATTGTATGCCCGGGTTGCAGGCATCCCTTTTGTCGTGAGCTTTGTGGGATTAGGGAGATTGTTTGGCAATAAACGAGGTTGGTTGAATAAATTCATTTTCAACTCAGTACTGTCAATTTATAGTCTTTTGCTATCAGCAAAAAGCCCAGCGCAAGTAATATTTGAGCATAATGCTGACTTTGCTGAGCTGAATAAATATATTAAATTTGATGAAAATAACATCCATATCATTGAAGGAGCCGGGGTAGACAGGTTTCGCTTTAGTTATCAGCCAGAACCAACTCAGAATAATTTCTCGGTATTATTTGCCAGCCGTTTGCTATGGTCAAAGGGGCTCGGTGAAGTAGTCGAGGCCATCGGTAAGGTTAAACAAAATGAAAATAACACAACCTTATACGTTGCGGGAATTCTCGATGACAAAGATCCGGATAGAATTGAATTAGATCAAATTTTGCAATGGGAAAAAGAAGGAAAAATCATTTGGTTAGGTCGAAGAGATGACATCCAAAATTTAATCAGAAATAGCCATGTCGTGATTTTGCCAACTAAATATTCAGAAGGCGTGCCAAGAATAATCATTGAAGCGTGTGCTATGGGCCGAAGTTGCATTGTCGGAAATGTACCCGGCTGTAAAGCTATAATTAAAGATAATTTCAATGGATGTGTACTAAAAACACATAGCGCTAGTGAGATCGCGGAGAAAATTGAATATCTTAGAGATAACATGGAAATAAGAAAAAAATTCGGCCTACGCTCAGCCGAAATTGTAAAAGAAAGATTCAGCAAAGAAATTGTTATAGATAAAACGTTATGTGTTTACAATAAAATACTAAGTACAACAAAGCGGTAAAAAATAATGATTGGAACTTTAGTAAATATTTCGAAGATAATTATCCAGAAGCGCGAGTTAATCTGGCAAATGTCTAAAAGAGACGTTATGGGACGCTATAAAGGATCCTTTCTTGGTCTGGCATGGTCACTTTTCAACCCCATATTGATGTTAACAGTCTACACATTTGTATTCTCGGTTATATTCAAATCTCGTTGGGGAAGCAGTCCAGATACCGGGCATGCAGATTTTGCAATCATTTTGTTTACCGGACTGATTATTTTTAACTTATTTGCAGAATGTATTAACAGGTCAACCAGCCTTATCACCTCAAATGTAAACTTCGTCAAAAAAGTTGTTTTCCCTATTGAGATATTACCTATAGTAAATCTGCTGGCTGCTTTATTTCATGCCAGCATTAGCCTCATAGTCTTATTTATCGCAATACTGGTGTTTAAGCATCAGCTTCATTTTACTGTCCTGTTACTGCCAGTCATTACTATTCCACTTATGCTCTCTATACTTGGATTAAGCTGGATCCTGGCCTCACTGGGCGTTTTTGTTCGTGATATGCCACAAACTATTAGTATCATCGTAACAATATTAATGTTTTTATCTCCCGTATTTTATCCGTTATCAGCATTACCGGTGGTTTTCCAAAAAATTGTAATGTTGAATCCTCTGGCATTTATGATTGAAGAAGCAAGAAAAGTTGTTTACTGGGGAATTGAGCCTAACTGGACCATGCTCGCAATTAATATGCTTATTGGTTTAGTTATCTGTGCTGCAGGTTTTTTATTTTTCCAAAAAACAAAAAAAGGATTTGCCGATGTCATCTGATAACATTGCAATTAGCGTAAGTAACATTAGCAAATGCTATAACATTTACCAAAACCCCAGAGATAGGTTAAAACAGTTTTTCTTACCTAAAGTCCAGAGTATGGTTGGGAAACCTGTACAACGCTACTATAACGAATTTTGGGCGTTAAATAACATCAACTTTACCATCAATAAAGGTGAGTCAGCGGGAATTATTGGACGCAATGGTTCTGGCAAAAGTACATTACTACAGCTAATCACCGGCACGCTAACTCCAACAACGGGCACGATACAAACCAAGGGAAGAATAGCTGCCCTCCTGGAATTAGGCTCCGGTTTCAACCCAGAGTTTACCGGTAGGGAAAACATCTATCTTAACGGCGCCGTTCTGGGATTATCGCGGGCAGAAATAGATGCAAAATTTGATGCTATTGCCGGTTTTGCTGATATAGGAACCCATCTCGACCAGCCGGTAAAAACATACTCCAGCGGAATGATGGTGCGCCTTGCATTTGCCGTTCAGGTACAATTAGAGCCAGATATTCTCATCGTAGATGAAGCACTTGCTGTAGGCGACGCACTTTTTCAAAAGCGCTGTTTCCAACAAATTGAGAAATTAACCAGCAATGGCGTAACTTTACTGTTTGTTTCACACGATCAAGAGTCCGTGCGTACCTTAACAAACAGAGCTATTCTTCTCGATCGTGGGACGCAATTAAGTACTGGCTTATCATCAGAAGTTTTACTTGAATATCGTCGTTTACTACACCGGGAAGAAAGTAAGTATTTTTCTCAGTTAGCAGAGGAAGTTGCTGCCCACGCGGACGCCACTCGCGATATTAATCAAACCCCCACCGCGCCGGCTAAGATAGAAATTAGTGCTAATGCTGAAACCCCTGCTGTAGAGGAAACCTCGCCCTCTCGTACAGATAAACTATCGTTCGGTGAAGGTGAAGCAGAGGTTGAAAATGTTGAATTGTTTACGGCTTCTGGTGAACGCAGCAATGCCTTTAACCCTGGTGATAAAATCAGAGTTCGTGTTAATTGCAAAGTAAATAAAGATATAAACCACATTAACGTTGGCATTCGTATTCGCAATAAAGAAGGCGTCAAAATTTATTCATGGGGAACGTTAAACCAGGACATGTATGTTCGTTTCCATCAACTTAAAGATCCCCAATTTTGGGAACGTGAGTTTAAAGCAGGCGAGCGTTTTTATGTTGATATGGAATTTGAATGTACTTTAGGAACAAACCTATATGAAATACAGGCGGCGATATCCTATGAGGGGACACCTAATTATTTCTCGCAGCGCATTTTACACTGGCGTGATGAAGCCGCGTTTTTTCACGTTAATGTCCTGCGTGATGAATATTTCTTTGGTGGCATTCTGGATCTCAAGATGACTGCAGAGTGGTAAGTTGATGAATGATATTTCAATAACTGATTATCTCGGGCCTGGGGTGTATTTATTACAAAATTACCCAAAAGAAACTGAGGGCCTGATTGCAGAGAAGGGTTATAAGGTGCACAACTGCGCTGATCTGGCGCAGTGTAAAGATATTCTTAACCGCAATAAGGTTAATTTCCTTTTAACCAATGATAAAGATAATAATTTTAATGAATATGTCAAGATTGTCAGAACCGCTGCAAGACAGCTTGTAAATAAAATCGTTATTAATATCTTTGTAGAAAAGGGAAACGGTCAGAGTTTCCAGGATTTTATTAATATAACTGACAATCTTGGTTATTCGATAGACACTGTATTTTATTTGCTCAATCCTGGCTATGATGAACAATTTCGGGATGATCAAAGCCTAAAGATAGTTTTGAGTTATAGACGTCAGTCAGGAGTTTCGACAGACAAAAATATCTTAGAAACGACTATTTTTGAAAAAAAACTTGTAAATACTTTTCCCTACATACGTCCTGGGGATCGAGTACTTGTAATCATTAAGAATAAAAATTCGATAACAAACATTAAAAATATTATTGCAGAACAAACCAAGGCATCTGAAGTTGAAATTTACTCATTGGATGAAATTAAAAGTGTTCAGCTAAATGGCAATGGCTACCATTTTCTCATTACTGATAAATATGCCGATGATGGACTAAATAATGCACTCAAAGTCATTATATCTTACCTGGTGCCCGCTGGCAGGTACGTTAGTTTTCATACAGATAAAACTGTAGTTGAGACATTAAGTAATTACAATTTACAACCTGAAGTTTATTTATTTTATGAACATGGCCATTTAAAGACTCAAATACATCAGGGAGAGGAAATTACACTCTCTCCTGAATTATGTGTTTTTATGAAAAGCCCTTTAGCCAGGTCAGAGCTTCCGTATCAGGAAACGATTTATGGCTACTCGCATCCACCAAAAAACCTATTAGCTTTTGCCAGAGATTATACTAACCCGTGGCTTATTCGCGGGATCGTAGAATTCCCATTCAGGAATAGGTCAACTTATCATCTACAGCAGTATAGCCATCAGATTTTGGAGCACAGTGCTCCTGACAGCCCCGATTATGCCGCTGCATTGGCAGTATTAGGTTATCAAATGCTAAGCGGCAGTGATGATACAGCTGACATTTACGCAAAAATGCTAGATTACTGCTCAAATGTGTCGCAGATGGATAATCCTACGCCACATCAATATCGTTGGCTCATATCTTTATCGACACTTTTAGGTCTTATTTGTAACAAAAATAATGATAAAACTAATGCGTTAATCCATTTATCTCGTGCAGCAAACTCCAGCATTGATAAATTTAGCCCCTCTATCGGCACGAAGATTTTACAAAGCTTTTATCTTCAGTCCGTTATATTAATTTCTTTAAATAGAATCTCCTGTGCCGAGATAATCGTCGATAGAGGGATTAAAAGAGGTATACAGCTACTTTATCAACATCCTGACGAACTGGTGGGTAAAATATCTCAACCATTTAATTTTGTGCTTTATATTTACCATGATATTCTTGATTGGCTTATAAAGATGGTCAACATTAAAAACGCCATACCAGGCAGAAAATTCAACATTGCAAATTTTGACAACGGTAACACCTGGTCGGCTTTGCTTCATGAACGCATGAATGCAATAAATAATATGTCGCAAATGATAGATGAGCGTGATAGAACAATTCATGATCAAAAATGCTTAATTGATGAACGCGATAGAACTATTCACGACCAGAAGCGCCTTATTGATGAGCGAGACAGCACTGTTCTTACGCAAAAAAATTTAATTGATGAGCGTGACCTGGTCTCTGCTCAGCAAAATCAATTAATTGAGCAGACTAATAAAACTATTCAGCAGCAAATTCAAAATGTAACTGACTTAAATAGTCAAGTTTCCTCTAAGGAACAGAAAGTTGATGAATTACAGAATCAAAACATAAAATTAATTTCATTAATCGATGAAAAAGATCTCCATATTGCCCAGCTCTCTGCAGATCTAGAACGTGCAAATACCATACTGCGTAAGATTAATAGCACGCCTGTAATAAGGCATCTACTACGCATGCTAAATATAAAATAATTCTATTGTGAAAGGTTATAATGGCTAATATTGCTTGGTTTATACCTCAACTCATTGAAGGGTCTGGTGGCCACCGCACAATGCTGCAACATGCCGCTTATCTGGAAAAAATGGGTCATACATGTACAATTTATCTTGAAGATAAAAGCGGCAAAACAAGCGGTGCAGAGGTAATTCATAAATTATTTGGTCTAAAATTTAAAGACGTCATTTATGACTGGAATAATGCGCAACCATGTGATGCTGCAGTTGCAACAATATGGTATTCTGCACCATTCGTGGCCGCTCTACCATTTGATTGTAAACGTTTATATTTCGTTCAGGATTTTGAAGCTTACTTCAACCCGGTGGGCGATGCTTACCTGATGGCTGAAAATTCATACTGTTACGGCTTAAAGCCAATTACGATTGGGCGCTGGTTACGATATAAACTGCAAAATGATTTTGCTGTTGAAAGCTATCACTTCGAATTTGGGGCGAATCATAATATCTATAAGCGCGTTCCCACCATTCAAAAAGAAAAAGCGGTTTGCTTTATCTATCAGCCAGATAAACCGCGACGTTGTTCGCGTATTGGTATTGAGGCTTTAGGTATAGTTAAACATTGCATGCCAGATGTTAAAATTTATCTTTATGGTTCATCAATTAATGATAATCTCTGGTTCGAGCATGAAAATCTAGGTTTATTAGATTTGCCGAAATGTAATGAGCTATATAATAAATGCTCCGTAGGACTCTGTATTAGTTCTTCAAATCCCTCTCGCATCCCCTTTGAAATGATGAATGCAGGCCTTCCCGTTGTTGAAGTCTGGCGAGAAAACAATCTTTATGATTTTAGCGAAGATGCTATGCTGTTGTGTAAACAGACACCTGAAAGCATTGCCACCGGTATTATGAAAATTCTAAACGATGCTGATTTAGCCGCGAGTATGAGCTCGGCTGGTCAAAAGTTTATGAATGGGCGTACCCTGGAAACGGAAACAGAAGGCTTTTACAAAGCGTTCAACTGCGTGATGAACGAGCAGGCATACACAGCAGAAGTGATTTCACGATCGTATAATAAGCCCCCGTTTGAAGCCCCTCTTGCCAGACCTGATATTGCCAACACGTTAACATTCGCGCATCAGAGTCTGTTAAAGAGAATTGCTCTACGTTTACCGTTATTTGTGCGCACACCTTTAAGCGCGCTTTATTTTAAGTTGAAGAATTAATCCAGATGAATAAATTTAAACTCAAAACTGTTGATGTATGGGATACAATTCTGCGTCGTGATTGCCATCCAGACTTCATAAAGCGGTCAACTGCATATTATTTTTTCCTTAAATTTCATTCGCTACACAATGTTGATTCCGTCGACCAGCTATTTACTAAGCGAGTTGAAACAGAGCGCTTAATTGGTAAGAAAAACAAAGATCTTGGTTATGATGATGAGTATCTCATTCAGGATGTAATGCTTCAATGGGTAGAAAACTATATCTCTGCAGAGCAATATGATACGCCAGCGATAGCACATGAGCTATATTCCTGGGAAATTGAGCAAGAGAAGAAGCACATCTATCTGGATCCAGGTATTGAGGACTTTCTTGCGCAATATCCCTCTGATAAGACAATCTTTCTGTCCGATTTTTATACTTCATCCACTGATTTAACAGAGTTACTCGTTAGCGCTGGATTGGATCAGTCTGTCATATCAGATGGCGTTTCTTCAATTGACGAGCGACTGAACAAGAGAAGTGGACGTCTCTTCGATTTTATTCAACAAAAATATCAGTTAGCCGGCGTTGACTGGATACATATTGGCGATAATGAATGGTCCGATGTGCAAATGCCGACATCAAAAGGTATAAAAAGTATTCGGTATCTCCCAGCCCAACAGCATCAGCTGCGTGAGCAAAAAGAGTTTCTCTGGAATAAAAATGAAGATCTCACGGAAACGATCACCAATAATATTCTTAATAAATATGCAGCATCTAAAGATTTATCAGTTGATTTTCAGCTTGGCTTGAAAACAACTCCGTTAATCGCTGGTTTTTGCCTTAAAATTTTGGAACAAGCCGTCATATCAAAAAGTGAAAAAATCCTCTTTTTCACTCGTGAAGGCGAGTTTTTCATTAAAGCAATGAATATTTTGATTAGTCATCTCAAGACTAATATTAAAGAAATAAAGTTACCAGAAATCGATATTATAGAAGTCAGCCGTCTGGCTACCTTCGCGCCGTCTCTACAAGAAATTAGCATAAAAGAGATGATGCGTGTTTGGAATTTATATAGCACACAGTCCATTAGCTCTTTATTCAAGACCCTTAACGTTGCCCCTGAAACATTCCAGAGTTTCATCGACAAATATGGGATTCCTGCAGATGAACAGATCCAATATCCATGGCAGGACAGCCGTATTCAGCAACTTTTTGACGACTCGGGTTTCAAAGAGACGCTCTGGCAGCATGTGATGCAGCAAAGAGCTCTTTTGAAGAACTATTTTGCGACAAAAGGTCTAACTGATGATATCAATGCGCGTATTTGCGTAGTCGATGTCGGCTGGCGTGGCACCATTCACGATAATATTGCTCTTCTTTATCCTGATATTCATTTTACCGGCATATATCTGGGCCTGCAGAAATTTCTCAACGAGCAACCATCAAACACATCAAAAGTTGCTTTTGGCCCAGATTTGAATCACCAACTGGAGTATCCTCATTTTCTTGATTCCGTTGCTCCTATTGAAATGATTACCAACTCCCCTTCAGGTAGCGTAACAGGCTATGGGCTGGAGAATGGTAAGATAGTCGCTATTCGCAGTGTTAACGACGACGAAAACAGCGCGTGGCATAATTTCACAAAAACATTTCAAGAAGGGATCCTGGCCGGTATGGAATCCTTCTCCGCTGCAGTGTTGAGTTATGGCATTACTCACGACGTTGTACGTGGCTACGCCCTAAATATTTGGGATGTGCTAATTAGTGGTAGTAATAAATCTCTAACTGACGCTTTTAATAATTTAAATCATAACGAAACATTCGGCTTAGGTGGATACGTTAAGAAAAACCATGTACCCTCGACCTTCGAGATATTAAGCTCTTTATGGAATAAAAACAACCGTGCAGCATTGATTGAATTTATTAAAGCAAATCAATGGAGCGATGGCATACGTAAAAGAGACAATCTGCCCTCGCTAAATAAATACATTTTAGCACTGACGATTGACCTTGCGGTTTTTTATAAAAGAAAATTCTATCGCAAGTATTAATTACTTTTTATTCAGGGCATCGACAGATGCCTTTTTTAAAGTTAGCAAAGCCCTGTCAGTGCTGGTTACAGGCATGCAAAATGCTATAGCCAGTTATCAACTTTCCTTGTCTCCCTCTTTAATAATTTTGTTAAATTTAGTGTTTTTTCCTCCAGTAATATATATTTTTTCACTAACTCCGGATTGGGGTAATCCGCTCAGGGATTGAATGCGTGCTTTGGTTTCATTGCTAGATTCCAGTAAACAATGATGGTAAATCAGGTGATCCACGCAGCCAGCCAGTGTAAAATCGACAATTATATATAGCGGGACTAAGTTAACTCGGAGGATAAATATGAAGTTTTTAGTGACTGGAGCCGCAGGCTTTATCGGGTTTCATACCTGCAAGCGCCTTCTCAATGCGGGCCATGAGGTTGTCGGCCTCGACAATATGAACGACTATTATGACGTCAATCTCAAGCAGGCCCGTCTGGATTTACTCCAGTCTCCCCTGTTCCGTTTTCACAAAATTGATCTGGCGGATCGTGACGGTGTCGCCCAACTTTTTGCTAATGAGAAATTTAACCGGGTGATCCATCTTGCTGCCCAGGCCGGCGTGCGCTATTCGCTGGAAAATCCCTTTGCTTATGCCGATTCTAATCTGATCGGTTATCTGAACATACTGGAAGGATGCCGACATAATCAAGTTGAGCATTTACTCTATGCGTCGTCCAGCTCGGTTTATGGTTTAAATCGCAAGATGCCATTTTCTACCGATGATTCAGTTGACCACCCGGTTTCACTCTATGCCGCGACGAAGAAAGCTAATGAGCTGATGGCGCACACCTATTCCCACCTGTACGGCATCCCGACCACCGGGCTGCGCTTCTTTACAGTGTATGGTCCGTGGGGTCGCCCGGATATGGCGCTGTTCAAGTTCACGAAAGCGATGCTGGAAGGAAAAAGTATCGACGTTTACAACTACGGCAAAATGAAGCGCGACTTCACCTATATCGACGACATCGTCGAGGCGGTGGTTCGGGTGCAGGATGTGATCCCGCAGGCCAATGCCGACTGGACCGTTGAGAGCGGTTCGCCGGCCACCAGTTCCGCGCCATACAGGGTATATAACATTGGCAACAGCTCGCCGGTGGAGTTGATGGACTACATCACCGCTCTGGAAGAAGCGATGGGGATGGAAGCTGAGAAAAACATGATGCCGATCCAGCCGGGCGATGTCCTGGAAACCAGCGCCGATACCAAGCCACTGTATGATCTGGTTGGCTTTAAACCGCAGACGTCGGTCAAGGATGGCGTGAAGAACTTTGTGGACTGGTATAAGGCATATTACCAAGCATAACCACACTTCCCTCTATTTCTAAACCGTAGCCTGTAGGCTACGGTTTAATTCATAGCATTCCCTATATTATTAAGTCACTGCGACCTTCAGCCCAGCTTAAAGATTATCTCGTTTTATGAGGGGGATCAAAATTGCAAAAGCCGGCAAAGCAGATTTCTTGTTGTTATCCCTAAACCATCTCCTGGGAAGTGGTGATTGATCCTGTAAGCCTGTATCCTGAAGACCAATCATGTTGAAATATCTTTGCTTGCTCACAACAAGTAAAAAGAGACAAACTGACATGGGACTTTACAGAAGTTCATCAACACAGGTTTTCTTGAGCGGGCGATAAAACTGACTGAGATCGTCAGGGTTTTGAGATTTTTGGCTACTTTGTTAGCCAGAGCCTGCAACTTTTTCCGTCCATAAATCAACCTGCTTTTTATGTTGGATTGAACATATTAAAATCAGGCAATTACACAAATTTATTACGGGTTCATTGCTAGGACAGTAACCAAAAAGTAACAGTAACTCCACTTACAAGATGTAGTCTTAGAAGACCACCCTCTGTCTTTTATGAAGGTGGTCTTTTAACTTTACCTTCCGGCGCTTATCTCCAGCATCTACATCTCAGTGATGGTAGCTCTTCACAAGGTTATATAACTCTAGCCGGGCAGTTCAAATGAAGCAACGAGTTTGATTCAATACTCCGAGCAACATCACAATTTTCTCAGTTATAAGATTGTTATTTTTACCTGAACTTCGCCACTCATATTACTGTTATCATTCTTACGAGAAAATAACATATATAACATTACCAAGAGTTAAAATGCCATTATCTATTAGATATTCATACTATCGATATTCTCTATTACAAATAGACGTTTGGCATCTTAAATTGATGACTATGATCTTGCAACACCTTATTTATAATATCCGAAAGATTTTTCAATGGTTTTATATAGATAATGATAATAAAATTCAAAGCTGTCTTTATCAAAGAATAAAGATTATAGTTCGGACATTATATTAACCAATACAACGCTTATGAAAATTGTTGTATTTTTCGGAAGGAAAATCATAATTCCACACTACTACTCCTATCTTATTTCATTCTTCTTCTATTTTTTTAAATATACCTTTACCTTTTTCCATATGGGGTTCGGGATAATTATTAGATATCTTTTTTGCTGGTGATCCTGCCCAAACAGTAAACTCATCGTCAATATCTTTTATGACTAAACCACCGGCACCGATAGCTACATTATCACATATGCTGGCACCAAGTACTGAAGTATTAACCATTAACATGACATTATTACCTATTTCAGGTGCTCTCTCTTTGGCTTGTCCTATTATCACACCTGCAGAAATAGAAAAATTATAACCAATTTTACACTTATCGTTAATTATTATATTTTGTAAGTGCCATATGGTCAATCCTTCTCTTATATAGTTTAATGGTATTTCAAGGCAGTTTAATCTGGAAATTTTTTTATATTTAAACAAATAATATGGGTAAATTATCTTTTTCAAGAAACCATTTTTATTTTTCCAATACTCTGTTTTTCTAAGAAGTATCTGAAATCGCCACTCATAGTCCTTCATAAATCTAGGCCTTTTATAATCCTTTTTTAAGGCCATCCTATCACACTCCAAATACCTAACAAGATCTTTTTTATCTTTTATCATATATTGTCTATCTAACATCACGGCACCACCATTTATTTTAAAAAGTCTTAACATTTATTATCACCAGATTACCATCATTTAAAGAATCATGTTGACACTATCCAACAATCTTTATACTTTAGCAATCTGCACTTTATTTATCATTTGAATTTACAGCCCTAATCGAACTCATATTTTATGTGAGGAACAAACCTAATGAATGGTTATTCACCTCATTTATGTAACTATAAATTTTTCAATGAAAAAATATCAAACCAAGTATTTCAATAATATAACTCACTCTCGAAATTACTCGATTATTTTATAAAACAATTCAGAGGCTATATCATGTGGAAATTTCCTTGCAAAAATACAGTTTGATTTTTTTATTTTATCTACATCTTCTTCATTGAGTATCTTAGGATATTCGGGACCTGAAACCCAATCAATATAGCGTAACGCATCGTTTATGTAATTTTCATCATGGAATATATCCTCGCGCCCTAGGTGTTTAATTGCAGTATGAAATATAACTTCATCTGCACAACATGACTTATAGTATAATTCTCTATACCATTCATTATTATTTATAAAGAGCATCATGGCGATTGTCGTTTCTCTATTCAAACCAAACCAGTTAGTGCCCTTGAAATATCCATCTATTTTATCACCATTTCTCTTAAAACATTTACTTACAAATAAAAACTTTAACAAAAAAAACAATCTTTTATACAACCTGTGTTTTATCCCTATATTTCTTAGAAAGAAAAAATCCGGATATACATATTTTACTCGAGATATGGGATCAACAAAACTATTCCGCCCATCCTGATAATGAATAAGATTATAAAACCCGATGGTATTTAGTTGCACATTAATTTGTTCATTAGACATGCATGGGATATCATCTCCAGACAATAAAAAAAGATAATCGAAATCATATTCCAAAGCTTTGTTAAATAGATTCAATGATGCTTGAATCTGACTATACGTACCCCAAGTAACATCGATACGGTCTGGAATGAATACAACATTATCTTTATTGAAATGAAGTAAATTATAAAAACCTTCTATTTTTGATTTTTTATCAACATGTATTAAAATAGTATTTTCGGAAAATGAAGAAAGGTATTCAACGGTAATAGAAAGGGCATTCGATATTTTATGGCATGTAATACAAAAAATCTTTTTCATTTCTAAATCCTTACTTTCAAAAAAGACATCTCGAGTTAAAATATCTATCCCATTTCTTTATAGAAAGGAATTAGAACGCCGTTTTCTCTCGCGAGATGTTACATATTTTGCACGTATAATAAAAAGCCTAGATAAATTTATTTATTGTAACGTTCACAATTAATTTAATTATCTATACATATAAAAAGATAGTCATAATATCACATCAGAAAATATTAATTAATGAGACGAATACTTTTTTAAGTAGATAATTTATAAGCCTATACTTTACTGTTTCTAATTGTTTTCCTATTTCACTACAAACACCACTCAAAAAGTAATAAAAGATAATACTAAGAATGGTATATAAATAATTTTCCTAACCCGAAGGATATATAACCAAAGTTGCAAATTTATATATACAATAGCAACTAACTCTCTCATCTTCATATAGACAAACAAACTGGAAAAGAGCACATTGGGCATGCAATTATACTAAGGGAAAGTAAACCATATGAAAAAAAAGACCATCCTATATAAATTATTATATTTCTGGACTATCTATGCTAACCACAATATCGCTCAATTCTGCTAGTTATTTCTATATTATAAAAACTAAAAAAAACTTAATCCTCCTAATATATCATTTCCAAATTATTATCTACATTTCAGACATTACGTATTAAAGCTAGAAAATACAAGGCCGACACAAAATATATCGGCCTTATAATAATATATTTAGTCTGCACCAAAAAGATCGCGGGTATATACTTTATCCGCAACATCAGCCAGCTCTTCCGCCATACGGTTAGAAATGATGACATCAGCTTCTTGTTTGAAGGCATCCAGATCGCGAACGACGCGGGAATTAAAGAACTCATCCTCTTGCATCACCGGTTCGTAAATAATAACCGGAATACCTTTGGCCTTAATGCGCTTCATAATCCCTTGAATCGAGGAGGCACGGAAGTTATCTGAGCCGCTCTTCATGATCAGGCGATAAACCCCAACCACTTTCGGTTTACGCGCAAGGATAGAGTCTGCAATAAAATCTTTACGGGTACGGTTAGCATCGACAATCGCACCGATGATATTGTTTGGCACCGATTCGTAGTTTGCCAGCAGCTGTTTAGTATCCTTCGGCAGGCAGTATCCGCCGTAGCCGAATGACGGGTTGTTATAGTGATTGCCGATCCGTGGGTCCAGGCAGACACCTTCGATAATCTGCTTGCTGTTGAGACCCTGGCTTTCCGCATAGCTATCCAGCTCATTAAAATACGCTACACGCAGAGCAAGATAGGTATTAGCAAACAGCTTGATCGCCTCCGCTTCGGTCGAATCGGTAAACAGCGTCGGGATATCCTGCTTAATTGCACCTTCCTTCAGCAGGTTAGCAAAACGCTCTGCACGTTCCGAACGCTCACCAATGACGATACGAGAAGGATGAAGGTTGTCATACAGCGCACGTCCTTCACGCAGAAACTCCGGGGAGAAGATGACATTGTCGATACCCAGACGCTCTTTAATATCCCGGGTGAAACCGACCGGAATGGTCGATTTGATGATCATGACGGCGTTGGGGTTAATCTCCGCAACATCACGAATAACGGCTTCAACGGTTGAGGTATTGAAGTAGTTGGTCTTCGGATCGTAGTCAGTCGGAGTGGCGATAATGACATAGTCAGCATTGCGATATGCATCTTGCTTGTCAGTTGTCGCACGAAAATTCAGCGGTTTTTCGGCCAGATATTCCTGAATCTCTTTATCGACAATCGGCGATATCTTCTGGTTCAGCATATCAACTTTAGATTGTACGATATCCAGCGCGACCACTTCGTGGTTCTGCGCAATCAGGATGCCGTTCGATAAACCAACATAACCGGTACCGGAAATAGTAATTTTCATTCGATCACACTTTAATCAGTTAACTGGACAGCGGCATAGTAGCCACCCTGTAATCAACACTTCTGGCGGTTGTACTCTCTGTCCTGATGCATGTCAAGAAACAGACCAGGCATGGTCGAGAGTAAGTAGCCGAGCTCTAATATGAGGGCAAACATTCGTAGCAGAATGTATTCGAATTGAGAGAGATTTATAGAAAAATCCCGGTTATTTAATAACCGGGATTTGATTACCTTTGATCAGAAATGATTATTCCATCCACTCAGTATGGAATACACCTTCTTTATCAGTGCGCTTGTAGGTATGAGCACCGAAATAGTCGCGCTGAGCCTGGATCAGGTTAGCTGGCAGCACTGCAGAGCGATAGCTGTCGTAGTAGGCAATAGCAGCAGAGAATGTCGGAACCGGGATACCGTTCTGAACAGCATAAGCCACGACATCACGCAGCGCTTGCTGGTATTCATCAGCAATCTGTTTGAAGTACGGCGCCAGCAGCAGGTTAGCAATGTTTGCATTCTGCTCGTAAGCATCAGTGATCTTCTGCAGGAACTGCGCACGAATGATGCAACCGGCACGGAAGATTTTGGCAATCTCACCGTAGTTCAGATCCCAGTTGTATTCATCCGATGCAGCACGCAGTTGGGAGAAGCCTTGAGCATAAGAAACGATCTTGCCCAGATACAACGCGCGACGAACTTTCTCTACAAACTCAGCCTTGTCACCAGCCGGTTGAGCTTGCGGACCAGTCAACACTTTAGAAGCAGCAACACGCTGATCTTTCAGCGAAGAGATATAACGAGCGAAAACGGACTCGGTAATCAGAGACAGCGGTTCGCCCAGATCCAGTGAACTCTGGCTGGTCCATTTACCGGTACCTTTGTTGGCTGCTTCATCAAGAATCACATCAACCAGGTATTTACCTTCTTCATCTTTTTTAGTGAAGATGTCTTTGGTGATATCGATCAGATAGCTGCTGAGCTCACCTGCGTTCCATTCGGTAAAGGTTGCCGCCAGTTCTTCATTAGAAAGCGCCAGACCACCTTTCAGTAAAGCATAGGCTTCGGCAATCAGCTGCATGTCGCCATATTCGATACCGTTGTGGACCATTTTGACATAGTGACCCGCACCGTCAGCACCGATATAGGCAACACAAGGTTCACCATCTTCAGCACGAGCAGCAATTTTCTCGAGAATTGGCGCTACCAGCTCATAAGCTTCTTTCTGGCCACCAGGCATGATAGAAGGGCCTTTCAGTGCGCCCTCTTCCCCACCAGAAACACCGGTACCGATAAAGTTGAAACCTTCGGCAGACAGCTCACGGTTACGACGGATAGTGTCCTGGAAGAAGGTGTTGCCACCATCGATGATGATGTCGCCTTTATCCAGATACGGCTTAAGGGAATCGATCGCGTTGTCAGTACCTGCGCCCGCTTTCACCATTAACAGGATGCGGCGAGGAGTTTCAAGGGATTCAACAAACTCTTGCACGGTATAGTACGGGACCAGTTTCTTGCCTGGATTTTCGGCAATCACTTCTTCGGTCTTTTCACGGGAGCGATTGAAAACAGAGACGGTATAACCACGGCTTTCGATGTTGAGCGCAAGGTTGCGCCCCATCACTGCCATACCGACAACCCCGATCTGTTGCTTGGACATTACATACTCCTGTCAGGTGTGATCACTGCGACATATGCGCAGCTGTTTAACCTAATAATAACTCAAATACACAAATAGGTATATAAGTGAACTAAAAGAATTTATGCAAATAGATTCACAATATCTTTATAGGTTATCTAGATTAAAACCATATTTTTATATAGCATGTTAACCTCTGTAAAATATTTTGTATGCATGTAGTTTTAAAACAATCCCACCTTTAAATAAATAGTTCAGTAACGTCAACGAAATAAACTCTGTAGCAAGAGTTGCAATAGCAGCACCAATGATCCCCCATAAATTAATAAAGATCACGTTAAGCATTATACTTAAAATCAACACACAAAAAGCTTTTTTTGAAAGATATGAATACCCAGAATATTTTGCAATAAATCTCGAAGCTATTGTACCGAGAGAAGAAAAAAGTGTGGCGGCACATAATATTACAAATGGAGTATATGCTAAAACATAATCTTTACCATATAAGAGCGATATACCATAATGCCCACCTATTATAGCGAACGAGATGACGACACACCCTATGAGAATTACTAATATGTTAAGTTTTGCAGTGATTTTTATCGTTTCCAGTTCATTGTTAGATGAAAAAATAGAGGGTAAATTTGATGTGATAAAAGAATTACAAACAAATATCCATGAGGTAGCCAGACTAACGGCGACTGAATATATACCCAATAAAGAACTTCCACAAAAGAAGCCAAGCAATAGCAGTGAAACCCTAGTGTATATTGCCACTGAAATAGATGATATAACAAAACTAGAACCCGATGCTATTAAAAACCTTATGTATTTAAATTTATTTTTTTTATTCGATGCTCTTATACCAAGATTTTTTCTAAAAAGATACATGCGAAAAAAATAAGGGAACATACCTGTAAAAATGATTGGAATAGATAAAAAAACAGGATCAAGTTTAAATACTGCAATTCCCCATCGTAAAAATAAACTCACTATTAGCCCTAACACATTGACAAAAACATTTTTTTTTGATTCAAGTCTGGCATCATAATAAACTGAATATACATCTAATGATGTAAAAAAACAGGATAAGCAACATGCTACAATAAAATAAAGACTGTAGTTATTCTCACTTTCTATAGACCAAAAAACTATAGGGATTGATATAAATATATAAACAACCCCACGTATAAAAGATGTTTCATTGATTAATTTTATCCCTGAAGAATTATTTTTGCTAAGTCTTTTAAAAATAATAACATCACTACCCATTTGCGATACAATTTGAACTATTTGAAATAGAGATGTGGCAAACGCTATTTGCCCATAAATATTTGGCCCAACATACTTAGCAACATAAGACGTGACAAATATCAAACCAAAAATAGAGATTATTTTCTCGGACATCATCCACAAGGAGTTTGAAAAAACACTTTTATTCAATTTTAATTCCTTATCATAGAATACTTACTTTCTATTATGATGAAAAATCAATCTGGGGATAATTTTTCAACCCAAGAGATAGATGGTATCTCGTTAGAAAAATTTATAGGCAACCATACATATGTACTTTTCCACAGATCACTGTAAGAATTATTTTTAAAATCCCAGCGATCACCTAAGTATATATATTTATCACTTTTCACTTTCAGTATGTAAGTTGGTTGCGAGTGAAACGATGTTAAAATGTCATTAGAATTAAATGAGGATATAGGATTCCCAAGTGTAACCCAAGGCCCCAAAATATTATCGGCTACTGATATTCTCGCTGCATTTGGCCTATAACCACTGAGACCAGAAGTAATCAAATAATATTTATTCTTATATTTCATAATAGAAGGGGCTTCATTTAATTGCCCAACTAAAATCCGGGAGTAAACTCCTGAAAAAGATTTATAGTCATCAGATAATCTTGCTACCTGAAGAGAATAGTTATCTTCTGATTCATAAATAAGATAAGCTTTCTCATCATCATCCACGAAAAGGGCCATATCTCTGACTGGCTGCCCACGAGAAAAATACTTTTCAAATCTTTTATTCGCTTGTCTAACAAACCAATTAGAAGAATCTGTATTTGCAGCTGGAGAAAATGGTTTTACTCCTGCATTAGAGTAAGAAGCAGAAATAAAAGTATAAGGTCCCGTGATATTATTGGATGTTGCTACACCAGCCTCACCACTACCATCAGTGAATTTTTTATTTTTCTCTAAATGAAACCACATTACATACTCTTTATTTTTTTTATTATATATAATCTTAGGTCTTTCTAATTGATAATTTTCTGGTAGGTGAGACAAATCTAAAACGATACCAACAGGCATCCAGTGAACCAAATCCTTTGAACGGTACATATTTACTTTCTGGTTACTTCCTTGCCACTCATTAGAGAATATACTCTTACCTACTCTATACTCTCCATAAAAATAATAGTACTCACCATCATAATATATACCACCACCATGTGCATTTATTGGATTACTTTTGACATCCGGCCAAACTTTCCCTGGATATATATAATCGGTTCGAGCATAAATCATCGGTTGATACAGAGCACTCAACGAAATAAGCAACAATAACATTTTCATTAAAACACACCTCATTATTAAAAAAGGCATTGCTTATAATTTTTCACAAATTACAGTTAAACTTAGACTGATACATGTATTCATTTTAACTCAGTTTAACTCAGTTTAACTCAGTTTAACTATGATATTATGTAAAGCCTGCTATCATCGAATATTATTGTAATAATTTGAAGCAAATTTTACATTACCCACATCTATGTAAAAATATACTTCACACCTCTGCGCATGCATCATCTCACATGATTAAAAAAGTGAATAGCTAATGAGCAGATTTATCTGACATCTTTTAAATCCCCCTATTTGTACACTCATATCCACTAACTTTATCTTATACTTATTATGCAATTATTCATACGAAACTAAATAGCTGCGCCTAATACCGCTACACTTTTGCCAGACCATGTTTCCCTCCGGGGAATGGGCTGGCTGTTTCCATAAAATGGCGAACCTTTTCCAGTAACTGCCACATTGAGCGGCACTGGTGATTACGGGTTATCGTGTCATGAAGCGCCTGCCATAACCGCTCAACGTGGTTCACCCACGGCGAGTAAACCGGTTGGTAAATTACCCTGAATTTGGGATTTGCTTTCAACCAGCGCTGTGTTTCACGGCTTTTATGGATAATATAGTTATCCACGATGAGCGTGATGGTTTTTGCCCGTCGGTATGTGGCTTTAAGGTGCTTCAGCAGGCTGATGAACAGCACCGAACTTTTGCTGTTGCCGCCCACATAGCTGACTTTGCCCGTTCCGCTGTGCAATGCTCCGGCCAGATAGTATTTTTCGTTCTGCCACGGCGTCACAACCCGTTTTTGCTGCCCGCGTAACTGCCAGTCTGCGCCGATTTTGGGGTTGAGATGGATATCCACTTCATCCTCATAAAAAACCGGGTGTTCTGCGCTGCATTCGCCCAGTGCTTTATGGATTGCAGCCATTTTTTCATCCTTATGAGGATCGCGGATACACAACGTTGGTGCGGCTCTGCCCCATACCAGTCCGGCAGAGGGCAGCCAGCGACGCACAGTCCCGGCATGCAACTGGAACCCGGTTATCTCATTGATTTTTATTGCCAGTAATTCGGTGCTCCAGCGTGAACGCTGATAACCAAAATCACAGGGAGAATGTTTTATCAGTTCACGTAACAAGGTACAGATATGCTCAAAAGGCCAGCGTCGGGAACGTCCTGCGGGCAAGGATTTCAGGCCTTCAACACCTGATACAGTGAACCAGCCAATCCAGCGCCCAACGAATGAACGGGTACAACAGAGTGTTCTGGCAACATCGCTGATCCGTTCACCCCGATGAAGCATCAACATGGCCGTGAGTCTGCGGGCATGATTTTTATCGCGTGTTTTATGGATAGCTTTCTGCATCAGGCGTCGTTCGTCACGAGGTTTTGGTGCTATGATCGGCATCGCTCAGTCCGGTTGGTGATTTGTTTTGATTTGGCGATTGATCAGATCGCACAATCCGGGCTGAGTTCCCTATAAGTGATCTACTATTCTGCGCAGCTATTTAGTAAATTTAGCAAAAGAAATATCAATAACAGAAGATCCATAGCTAAATTAATTTATTAATAAAACCTTGTTAGTCAGGTATAACGCGATGCCGAAGATAAACTTTTCCTAGTTACGTATATTTTCCAGAAAAGCTTATTTATCTATTTTCTCAGTAATTATCCTTTTTCACCTTGTCTATTCTTAACCCAATCACCTTCAAGTGTAACCTCATTTAAATATTTGGTGAATTTTTTATCATCATAATTTATTAATGTCAATGGAGATTGATAGTACCCTCTCCATAAATCCCCCCAAATAAAAGGCATTCTTTGAACATAGATATTTAGAACAATAGCACTGACAAAAACATAAAAGCAAAACCCTATCATTAAATATATTTTTCTAAATAACAATCCGATATATGGAGGAATAATTCTAACCATTAGCAATAGACTACAAACAACTAAGTAACGCTGAAATGCAGTAAAAGAGACAGCAGTGAGAAATGAGAGAGGTATTATTAGACAAATAGCCCGATCAATTATATCTACCGAATTTTTGTCGCGCAAAAAAAGCACTAAGAGGGAAAGTTGCAGCATATTCCTAATGAAAAAAACTCCTTTCGTATTTAGATTGTCAGATGCATTCGCCCAAACTCCATCGACATATCCACTTATAGCATAAGCGCCAATCCCACCTAAGCTAATTTTAGTCAAAATGAATGGTAAAATAGTAGAGCTTAAAACATAGGAAATAATTGAAAACAGGACAAGTTTTTTCTTGTTTAAATTTACAAAACGACTAGCTATAAATCCAATGACAATCAAAGCCATAGAAAAATGAACTAACAGAGTTAATATCATAGCCAAAATCGCTTTTAACTTATCACCTCGAGAATAGGTAGATATTGCGTAAACGGCTAAAGTTATAGATAAACCAAATCTTAGTCCTAATGAATAACCAACAATATCAAAAGCAGATAAAAGCAACACATATGCTGATATTTTTTTAAACCCCGAAAGTTCACAATCAAATATAAATAACATATTTCTTAACGATGCAAGCAATAGATATATCATCAAAGCACCGTATGTCGCAGGCATTATATAATACGCAATATCTAAGTTCCGAAAGACCACAATACCTAAGTAATAGAAAATATCTGGATGACCGGATAAGAAACTGGTTACCTCTGAATGAGGTGCATAACTTAGAAAATCCCCATACCTCCTGTAAGAGTCACCATATGGCGGAAGTCTAATAAGGAAGAAAAAATAGAAAAAAGAAATCAGTAAAAAAGAGATTCTGTTTTTACCATTTTTGCATATTGACAGTAATGAAAAAAGTAGCCCAGCAATAGGAATTAAAGCCGTGGCGCATATAGCTATGGGTAAATATTTATTAATTTTCATATTTATTTATCAAATTAAATGCACTATTAAATTAATTCTAAAGTTGTGAATCAATAAATAAATTAAACGATTCGATTTGGTTATTACAATAGCCACCCCCTACTTTATACCTAACTCATTTTATGTTTTTCTTTTTATAAAGATAATAATAAGCTTTATGTATAAAATCAATTTCCTTAAGGCTAAGCTTAATATAAGTTAGCAGGTTAGTTAGAGTAAAATAGTCTATGACATATTTAAGCTTTATCTTTTGATTCCTATTTAAAAGATCTTGAAAAAAAAGACTGTTAAGTTGTTTAGAACTTAATTCATTTTTATGTTTCTCTATAAATAACTGGTAGCCGTGATACGCTCTGCTCCCTGTAGTTATTCTAGGACGGTCTTCGTCAACATAAAAAATATATGATGCGTTTGAAATTCTATGGCTAGGACCAAATTTTTGAACTACACGGAACCACATGTCATAATCTTGCCAAGCAGGAAAAGATGTATCAAATCCACCGACTTCAATAAAATATTTAGTTTTAGTAAAAACTTGATTACCTATAATATTTCTACTACCAAGCATTTCTTTCGTAACTATACCCTCATAGACTTCACCAATATAATCCCCATTATTCCCCCTAAAAACTCTATTACTAGAAATAATATTCCATCCATGTCTTTGAAAACTTTCCATAAATAATTGAAGCCTATTTTCGACAAATTCATCATCATCATCGAGACCTGTAATGAATTCTCCTTTTGCCAATTCGATGCACCTATTCCTTGAAAAACAAGCTCCTTTTGGTTCGTTATTACGAATAAATTTAACTCGATGGTCTCTACTAGCTAAATCAACGAGATAATCAGCAGTATTATCTGACGATCCATCATCGCATATTATTATTTCGAAATTCTCATATGTTTGTCTTAATACTGAATCAACAGCTCTTTTAAGTAAAATTGATCTATTATGAGTAGGAATATATACTGTAATTAATGGTTTTTCTTGTATTTCAATATTTTTCATGCTCGAGTCCTTTTAACTTAAATTAATTTATATACCTTATGATTTTATCTTGTTTTGAATTCTTTTTAAAGAAATAGCTATTGAGGGTAAATACTTCAAAATCAATAGATATAATTTTATACTTTTCGGGATACTCTTACTGAACATGATATTATTGAGAGTAAATACTTCTGTGTTAACTTTGGATAACATTTTTAGAAGTAAACTGAGATCATAGGTTTGATTTATTATAATACATGACGTAACGAAAACCCCATGATAAATATACGCATTGCTATAATTATTTTTATATTTATGATATATTTTATTTTTATTTAAAAAATTATATATTTCATTTAAAATGATAAATTTATGATCGATTATATTATTATTAAAATCCCGCATTATTGAACCAGAACGGATTCTATAATTATATAAAGCATTATCCTGAAATACAATTTTCTTTCCATATGACAGTTGGTATAAAACTGCATAGTCCTCAAATAACATTCCTTCTGGATATTTAATATCATTAAACAACTCTTTTCGATACACTTTCCCCCATGCATTAGGAATAATATTAATACACTCTATAGCTTTTCCAAATAAATCATCTGTCGCAAAAAAAACATTGTTCCTTTGCCTAATAAATTGCCCCTCTTCGTTAACTTCTTTATATCCACACGAACATATATCAGCATCACCAATCGCGGATATCATTAATTTAAGAAAGTCTTTATCAATAAAGTCATCACTATCTACAAATGAAATAAACTCTCCAGTAGCGTATTTTAAACCAAAATTTCTAGCCGAGGACAACCCTCCATTTTCTTTTTCCACTAGCTTGATATTACTATTGCAATCTATTAAATGCCTTATTTTATCTATCGAGGCGTCTTGTGTATCATCGTTAACAATTATTATTTCGTAGTTATGATATGATTGAGAAAGTAAACTTGTAATACATTCTTCAATGTATTTTTCGACATTATATACGGGGATTATAATTGATATTTTCTTCATTTCACATCATCTTATTTATATATGCCGTTAATGCTTGTCCTATCTTTATTATATAACTTCTCTAATAAGGATGTAGGCAATAATCTGGTTAATGACCTAAAGATAAATATCCCAACACCTTCGAAAAAACCAGTTATGTTCAATTCATTCTTTATTTTCATTAATTTATACTCACTCTTAATATAGCGAAGTCCTTTCCTCTTTTTTACCATATCGGTTCCAACTCTGGCATCGACGAGTATATCTTTTATATTACGTAATTCATAACCTGCTGCCAGTAGCCTTAGCCAGAGATTATAATCCTCCATAAATAGATGATCTTGATAACCTCCGACGGCCAGAATTTCATTCTTTCTAAAAACAACTGTCATATGATTAAAAGGATTTTTTAGTTTTGAAAACTCTAGTATTTTATTTTTTTCACATGGTAATACTTTTTCACGCTGGTTATTTTGTTCATCAAATTCAATAATACCTGAACCAAGCATAACTAATGAAGGCTCCTTATTCATTATTCCTAACTGCTTTTCAAATCTTTCAGGTTTGCAGATATCATCTGTATCCATTCTTGCTACAATATTATAAGAACAATGGCTCAATCCAATTTTTAATGCTATGCCAAGACCTACATTATCTTTTAATTTAATTATTTTTAATGGTAACTTATCTTGAAATGAATCAACTACAAGACTTAATTTTTCCCCAACATCACCATCATAGACAATAACAACCTCACTAGGTTTTAGTGACTGAATTACTAAACTATCTAAGCAGCACTTTAGATAGTTAGGATTTTCTTTTATATAGAGAGACATCAATACTGAAAACATTTTATTCCTCTACTGGTTACTTTTAAGTAATCATTTTAATACAGACAGCCATTGTAAATAAATATTTTCACAAGAGTAGTTTTTTGAATTTTTAATAGCATTTAAAGAAAGTTCTTTTCTTAACTCATGATTAAACATTAGTTTTTCTAATTTAATTAAGAATTCACAATCGTTTGAATAATCAACTAAGTAGCCATCATTAGATATTATTTCTGCAGGTCCGGTTTTACAATCAAACGCAATTACTGGTAAACCAAAATTTTTACTTTCAATTAAGACCATCGGTAATCCTTCATAACGAGAGGTCATAACTAAAACGGAGGACTCTTTATATAATAGTTGGATATTTTTATCCGGTTTCTTAATTTTTATATTATTCAGTTCAAGGCGTTGACAAAGATTTATAAGTGACTCATAGTCGTCCCCTTCCCCAACTATACACAATTCCCAACCTGTACTATCAATCTTGCTCCAAAGATTAATTAGTCGATGAAAATTTTTCTGATATGTCAGCCTTCCTACGGCAAGAATCTTTTTTATCTTATGCTGTAATTCACTAGGCTCGATCGTATTTTCATCAAAAGGTGAAGGATTTCTTATGACATATACATTATCAATTTTATAATTATCCTGAATAAACCTTTTATCAGAATCAGTTAATACTACAATTTTATCTGCAAGATAATATGCTATCCTTTTTATCATACGTATGTAAGTAGGGAATGATTCAATAGATACATGGTCATAACAAATAATTTCTGATTTACATTTAAATACTTTCAATAAGGGAATAATTTGAGCAGATAAACGTCCCATAGAAACAACAATGATTATATCAGGATTATCTACTTTTACATGTCTTACAAAAGACATCAGTTTAGCTAGTCGTCCCTTAGTTGAAGGACTAATTATTTTTACTTCTGTGGAGATTTTATAATATGGAATCGAATCGTTCAAACTAAAGACAGTTACTTTATTATTATTCAGTACAAACATATTCGAAATCATAGATAACACGCGATCTGTACCACCGCTATTAGAAATGCCATCAATGATTATATTTATATTTTTACCACTATTCATAATTATCACATTTTCATTTGATGTAATCAAAAACAACTATAGTCAGAAACAGAACAGCAATAAATAAGTCTTTTTAGTATGCTCCATCTTTCTTTAATACAACTCCAATAGTCTTAAAAAGAATCGCAATATCGTTCCACATAGACCAATTTTTAACATACCAAGCATCAAGATATACGCGAGTTTCATAATCAACATCGCTACGACCACTTACTTGCCAAAGGCCAGTCATTCCCGGTTTACTAAGGAGGTAATAATCCACTTCTTCATTATATCGTTCTAGTTCAGCAGTAATGATCGGCCTAGGTCCAACCAGACTCATCTCTCCTTTCAGGACATTGAATAACTGCGGTAATTCATCCAGGCTAGTCCTACGAAGGAATCCTCCAATTTTTGTAATTCGAGGATCATTTTTTAATTTAAAAGTAGCATCCCATTCTTTTTTTGCTTCAGGATCATTTTCTAATAAATTTTCAAGGACTTCTTTAGAATTTATCACCATTGAACGGAACTTAAGACACTTGAATGATTGCCCACCTTTACCAATGCGTTCATGTCCATAAATAGCAGGCCCACCATCCTTTTTCACTTTACGGCTTATATATATCAATGCTGGAGAAAGAATAACGATTATTGATATTGAGCCAACAATATCAAAGAGGCGTTTGAGAATCCTTGAGGACCACTTTGCAAGGTTTTGTTGAACACGAAATATCATCACTTCATGACTAAAAATAAAAGACATATCTGTACTATCGAGAGGCATCCCACGCAATGTTGGAATAACAGAGATATACCGATAACCTTTAATCATAAAATTACGCAACCATGTGTTTCGGACGTCGCTCTGGTATGATTCAACGGCCACAATAAACTGAGTCTTTTTATCCATTGATGATAACCAGGTAGGATCATTCGCCAGTACAGGGACACCATCAATATATTTGTTTTCTAATAACTCCTCAGTTGTCTCAATAAACCCTACAATAACCAGCCCAAGGTTACGCTCACTATTAATAGCTTTATAGGCTTCCTGCGCATTAGCTCCGCTGCCTATAATCCATGTATCTCTGTGCCATAATCCAAACACATCCAACACACGTTTCGTTACCATCCTTGCTAAAGGCACCAATAGCAAAACAAAAACCCAGGTTAGTCCCCACAAAAACCTTGAAAAGGACCAATTTGCAAATGCCAAAACTGCAATCTCAATTACAGCAAAAATAACTAAAGTACGCAGTATCTCTTTTAATTCAAACCAAAATGTCTTACGGTAGAAATAATGGCGGAGCCTCATAGAATACCAGGCAACACAGCAAAGAGCTAACAACCAGTGGAGTATTTTCCACCCTTCAAGTTGGTTGGCTGAAACGGCTGTTTCATAATCGCTAACCGTTATTGATAAAACCCCTATCGCTAAATATAATGAAATAACAAAACTAAAAAAATCAGACATTGCCAAAGCAATACTGACAACAATATTTCTGACGAGAAGCGTCATATACCCTCTCTGCATTGCATCTAATTTCTGATTAAATATTCACGGAAGGATGAAATTTAAGGCAGGTTTTAAAACCCTGCCTCATTGAAATTTACTGCTTATCAGTATATGAATATCCATAATGGCTATAGCCATAGCCATAATAGCTACTTGCTTTTTTTACAACACCATTCAATATGCAGCCTTTCACTGTTACACCGGCTTGTTCGAATCGTTTAACACTTACTTCAATTTCTTTTGCTGTATTTAATTCAAATCGAGCTACCAGTAGAGTTGTGCCTACATAATTACCAATTATTGCTGCATCAGTAACAGCCAGAATCGGTGGTGTATCAAGAACAACGATATCGTAGTTTTCACTAGCCCAATTTAGCAGTTCACCAAAACGTCTGTGCATTAGTAATTCAGCTGGGTTTGGTGGAGCCATTCCCCGTGAAATAAAATCAAAATCACCTGATACGACTTTTTTTAATGCCCTATTAATTTCAACTTTTCCTGACAGGATATCAGAGAGACCATTGGTATTATTTTCATTGAACAATTTATGCGTGTAGCCTTTACGCATATCGGTATCAATAAACAATACCTTTTTCCCTGTCTGAGAAATTACAGCCGCCAGGTTTGAACTTACAAAAGTTTTCCCTGCATTAGGGCTCGCACCAGAGATCATCAGTACATTATTTCTTGCTTCCATCATGGCGAAATGAAGGCTGGTACGCAAACCGCGAATAGCTTCAATTGACAGATCCGCAGGGTTATCAACCGCCAGGAAGCCCTGAATTTCTTCAGCAGACTTTTTACTCCATCCTTTTTTCTGCACCACACTTTTGGAAAATGTTTCTGCGATCGGAATACTCGCATAAACATTAATTCCAAGCTCTTCAAGCTGCTCAGGCGTTTCAATTCCTCGACGTAAAATAACTCTAAGCAATACAACACCAGCGGAGGTCATAACACCTAATATAATCCCAATCAGAACAATAAGTATTTTCTTGGGCTTAATTGGCTTGGGTTGAGTTACGGCATTATCAATAATGCGTACATTACCAATAGCGCTGGATTTTGCTATATTTAACTCTTGCTGCCGATTTAATAACTGCATATACACAGCTCGACCGGACTCTACATCACGGCTTAAACGCAATATTTCCTGCTGCGTTTCAGGCATAGCAGACACACGCTTATTAAGCTTAGATTTTTCATCTTGTAGTGTCTTTCTTTTTTCCATCAATGCTTTATACGTCGGATGTTCCTTGGTATAGAGCTGGGATATCTCTGACTCACGGAAAGTTAATTCGTTAAGCTGATTATCGACATTAACTATTTGATCAAGAACGGCTTTTGCCTCAAGAGATAAATCAACGGAATCACTCTTTCTCCGATATTGGTTTAATTTATCTTCGGCCTGATCCAAATCACTGCGAACCTCGGGCAGTTGCTTACTCAAAAACTCCAGACTTTTCGCATCTTGTGCGGCTTGCCGCGCAATATTCTGAGCTAAATAGTTTTCACTGATGCTATTAAGAATACGTTCAATTAATACTGGATTATCGCCGGTCAAGGAGAGTGTTAGCATCCCAGTATCTTTTCCCTGATCAGCTACGGCTATATCGTCCTGAAGATCTGTTATAGCCTTCAATCGACTAACATAGACAATTGAAAACTCAGTCCCTGGTTTTGCGCTGATTTCATCAACTTTGAGCGAAATTCCCCGCTCATCAAGTAGCTCTCCAACTTTACCATTGATAATAAAGTCACCTACGGAGATAGAAAAACTATTTCTCTCTTTAACAGTTAGTATGATCTCAGGAGTATCATTATCATTTTCCGGTATATACAACCGAGAAATAGATAGACTACCAGGTTTATCTCCCGATAAGCGTGCAAAACCACGCCCTAATAGTGGGAAGTATTTTTGTTTTACCCTCGCCTGCAGGTTAAGATCATCAACTGTTTTTCCTAAAATCATCCGGGAACGAATCAACGCAATTTCTGGGGCCGATTGAGGTTGGCTATCCGGAAGCATCTGGCTAAGATTGCTAAGTATGGCATTCGCTTGTTTCTGTTCAACCTGAATTAGAGCATCAGCTTGATATATAGGCGTGGCAAAAATAGCATAAATTAATGCGACTAATGTGAATAGAGAAGTAACAGAAATAATAAGCTTGCGATGATCTATAAACTCACCAATAAGGCGACCTAAATCAATTTCATCCGCATCTTTAGATGTAGCTTTGTTTGTAACTGATGACATGCGATTTTTCCTGAATTATGCACCTAATTTCTGAGCCCAAAGTCTACCGGCCTGCTCAATAAGTTTATAAACTGATAAGAAGGCTTCGTCACTTTTGCGATAAGGGTCAGGTATATCGCGTTGCTCCAACCAGTGACCAAATAGCATCGTTTTCCCCCTGGCTTCTGGTGCTATATGCCCGATCTGCTCAATATGGGATTTTTCCATTGCTAATATCAAATCGTATTGACGCCCAAGAGAGGATGTAAACTGCCTGGAGAGGTGCCCCTCCAAAGAAAGCCCATGGAGCTGAGCAACCTTAATCGCACTATTATCAGCCGCATGCTCAATAAGTGCTCCAGTCCCTGCTGAATCGATTTTTTTATCAGGTAATAAGTTTCGTAAATATCGCTCTCCAATCGGAGAGCGGCATATATTACCTGTGCAAACCACAAGAATTGAATCAAACATTTCTATCACCAAGTCCGAATGAATTTACCTGTTTCTGTCATATCATGTACTCCCGTAATAGTTGGCACAAGTTGAGATATAACTCTATTCCAACGAACCAATGGAGCTGTAGTGACATAAACAATATCATACGGCTGTAACTGGAACTCTGTACCTAACACCATGGCCGAAGCATCCTGAGCATTAAGCTGATAGATATTCGCAATTTTACCCTGACTATCATTTTTAATCTGACGAATGACAAACACCCCAGTAGCATCACTGAAAGCTTGTGACATCCCCTCAGCGTTACCCAGAGCTTCCGCCAATGTCATGCCACTTCTATCCATCTTCATTGTGCTTTGCTTACCTACTTCGCCCATGACAAATACTTTTAGATCGTCATTACGCGGCACAAAGAGAATATCACCTGGATATAACAGATGATTTTGTGTCAAATCGCCTTTCTGCATTAATGCATACAATGAGACTTTTGTGTCTTTCCCGTTATGTGTTAATACAACATTCCGCCAGTCCGCATCTGGTGCAAGCCCGCCGGCCGCGTTAATGGCATCCATCACCGTTAATGGAATATTGGTAATTGGCTGCTGCCCTGATTTAGTAACCTCACCTGTCACATAGGCTTTTTGCGAACGAAAAGCAGCAACACTAACATCAACCTGTGGGCTTTCAATATAGGTGGTTAAACGGCTCGCTATATCCTGTCGTACCTGAGCGAGAGTTTTTCCCGCTACCTGCACCTTACCAATATAAGGATAAAAAATGGTACCATCGGAGTTAACCCAGTTACCAGTATCGCTGGCGCTGCGGTATTGGCCTGCAGGAGTAGTTAGTTCAGGGTGGTCCCATACGGTAACCATCAGTACGTCACCAACCCCAATGCGGTATTCATAATTGCGCAGTAAATTATCAAGCTGCGGGTTTGGACGAGCGAGTACAGTCTCCGGACGAAGCTGATCGATCAGTCCTGGGGTCATTGGATACACGTTCACTAACTTATCCAGATCGTAGTCGCTGTCTGGAAGCTCAACCACGTTCTTGCGCAGACTGTTTAATCCCTGACCAGGGATGATTGTACAACCCGATAAAAACCCAATCGCTAACGCTAATGCCGAAAATCTAACAAGTTTTTTCTTCATAATGTCACATCATCAGTAAATCAAAATTTGCCAATTCCTGAGCAGCTGTCATCGCCGTTGCTTACCTGCCGGCTTGTGGAGAGATAAAAACTGACTGCCTCCTGCAGCACTACCACCCTCTCTCCTCTATTTTCAGCATTCAGCCTTATAAACTAAACGGTATCTCTATTCCTGCGCTCGCCCCAACGTCATCGCTGTCGCTGTTGTTCGCGTTTGTGTACCACAAAGAGGTATTCAGACGAACAGACTGATACACATCGCCGCTCCAGCCTAGCTGTACACCTTTCAAAGTATCGGCATGGGGGAATGCTTTATTGATCGACTGGTTCTCAGGGTTAACTTTGGCGTAAACGAGGCGTGTACTCCAACGCTGGTTATCTTCGGTAATCAGCTCAACCTTCCCGGCAATGAGTTGACCATCCCCACCCATCGCATCCCCCAGTGGATACCCTTGTTGGTAATAACCATCTTTATAGATGTGGTGGGTATAGCTGTAATTGGTTCGGCTCATGTTGGTACGCGTGTCATGCGCTTCCACATACCAGTTAACCGCATCTTTACCCCAACCGTGGTGCCCTTCCACTCCACCAAGGAACATATTCGCGGAAGGCAGGTAGCCAGACTCATCCTCGCCGACCATTTGCCCATAGAAACTCACCGGCCACCCTAGAGTCGGCTCGAGTTTGAATTTAAAGTCAAATCCGGCCAGCTGGTTACCCGGTTCGTTATCCGTCCCGGTATTATCATGGCCAGTGAAGCCATCCCAGAAGCTGCTAAATGACTCAGGCCGCCCTTCCCCACCCCACTGCATAATGCGTGACGCGCCTAATTCTAAAGACTGGAATGGTGAAAAGGTAAAACGACCGCCGATAATTTTGGCATGGGGTACCGCGGTATATTGATTCATCTGGCTGGCGGAGATCTGGTACTGCCATGGGCCGACCCAGCGCAACCACCAGGTCTCTGGCGCTGCCTGCTCTGCGCGCTGCATCAGAAAACCGGTCATCGGCCGCATCGCATCCCCGCGGATCAAACTACCTTCATAGCCAGGCCCCCACCACTGTGGTATCTGGCCAAAGGAGAGCCACTGGTTCCAGAACTTCACCGCGCCATAGGCGCCGTTGGCGTTGAAGCGCGATCCGTTGCTGATCCGCTCTCCCCCTTCAACATTGCCCTGAAGGTGGACGTCCCACCACTCGCCGCTGTTGTTGAACGCCAGGCCTAACGAGCTATCCGCCGGCTGCGTCTGGCCAAACCCCTGCGGAGTGCCCGGCTGATCTGTTGAAGTGTAGCCGGTGACCCGGAAATCCGCTTTTAAGGCAGACAGTCTCTGGTTGATACGGGCCAGAACTACCTGCTCAGAAGAATAGGACGGTTTGGCCTTTTTCAGCGCCCGGGCAATCTCTTCCTGGCTGAGCGGCCAGGTCGACAGGCTCAGATGGATGACCCCGCGATCGGAAAGCCAGGCCAGGTCGTTACGCAAGTCGTTGTCATTTACCACTAACCCGGCTGCGTAAGCCTGGGCTCCCAGGGAGGAAAGCAAACCCAACGTCACGGCAATGCGCGCAATTTTTATCATTGTACAAGATCCATTTTCAGCCCCGCTGTCGTATCTCAATGAGAATGAGGGGAATACCAAGATAGAAAGCGCTCGCGGCACCAGCTGACTTCGCTGTGCAACACCGACGAGGCAAGTACATTTACCCTAAGCTGCTTGTTAGCCTTATAACATCCACTCAGCTCACAATGTAGGCGAATTTTACCCTACAGGCTATCGATGAGACAGGAAAGTTAATATCCAGGCGATATCAGCAGCCGCTCCTGGCCAACTTCTGAGGATATCCGTAGAAAACTGATAGATATCTAGTGAGGGCGATCATCCTGACCGGGACGATTTTTCAGCCGTTGAAGAGAACCTCTGTGCAACAGCAAGCGGCTTCAGCGACGCTACCGCCCCTGGCTTAACAGCTACCAGTGCACTGACTACCTGAACGACTTAATTTTTATCGACCTGTGAATGAATAATTGGTCAGGCCATTATTTTTGGCGGCGTTAAGTTTACGGGATTTCGGTCACAATTGGGAGTGTTGTTACCGAATATCTGCCAATTAATGCCACCTGTCGTTCTACTGACAAAAAATAAGCGGGTCACCAATTAAGATTATTCACTGATTTCCAGAGTTAGAAATCTTCCCGGTACTGCTACAACATCACACATGCAGCTAACTGACTGTAAAAAAGCGTCTTTTTCCATAGCTCATCATCATGCAAAAATCAGATGATGGCGTTATAGTCAACTACAATTTCTAATAGTTTCCTGTGTCTGGATATTCATTGAATGTGCATCAGGTAACGTCTCAGCGCATTTAAGAAACGTCTGATCAAAGCTATATCCAGGCAAATATTCAATAACAATGTAGTAGCACTTCATTATTTCATAAATATGAATTATCAATTACCGGATATATAGTAGATTATTTTCTTATTTGTTTAATTAACCGGCGAAAACTTAATTTCCCCTGTAAAACAAATGGCGATTACCAGGCCTGCTTGTGCAGATCGGTACGCGTAAAGGGTTTATCCAGCGGCCCCACCGCGGTGGCGATTTGTCCCAGCAGGGACTGAGTCGGCGCTTTGCTACCGCTATGTAAAAGGATAAGTGGAACCATCACCAGGCATGCGACACCGCCCCATGAGATATTCACGCTTTCCGGATCAGAGGTACGTTTTTGCAACACCAGGAACAAAGCGCTGCCAGCAGCGCCCAGCAGCAGGCCGGCAATCACTTCCGAGACGGAATGCGCATGGATGACCAGCCGCGAATAGCCCACCACGGCGGCCAGAACATAGCCGGTAATAACGGCCACTTTACGCAGACCGACGGAGATACGGGCGCTGAGCAGCCACAGGAAGATAGGCCAGAAGGCCGCGGAGAGCGCGGAGTGGCCGCTGAAGCCGGTGTAATCCAGCTCGCGAATACCCAGACCCCAGCCCATAAAGGCCAGTTTGGAGGCGCAGACGATAGCGCCGGTGATGCCGAACAGCAAACTCCATTGCCACGCCAGCAACCGCGACGTTTTACGCAGCATCAGGACAATAAACAGCGCCGCTGCGCTGGGCAGCAAAACAGTGCTATCGCCAAAAAATGAGATGAGTTGCCAGTTCATATACCTGTGATCCTTCGATGATGTCCACTGCCGTGCTCAGGGATTATCCGTAATGTCTGTACCAGCTCGCATGCCAATTCATTTCACATTTTTATGCATGCAAGTGAGATGTTTAAAGCGGAAACATGATCGCAGTCAAGTTTTATTTTTGGCTGACGTTGACCGCTTTCCCTGCGCTTTAGGAATTGTCGCACTAAGTGACTATTCATAAAGCATTATTGCCGCTACTCCGACCATTGCACCACAGAGGCCAGAGACAAACTACCAGAAGTCTCCGAAGCCATACGTTTCTTTACAATCGTTATAACATTCGCGTTATGAATAATTTCTGCATAACGTTATGAGCGGCAGGACGAATGTTCACGCCCTGCCCCCCGTACTACGCTAGCAATCAGGCCAGCATTTTTTTAATACTTTCGCGGAATTTGGTGCCTTCTTTCAGGTTACGCATGCCGTAGGTGACGAAGGCCTGCATGTAGCCCATTTTCTTCCCGCAGTCGTAGCTTTCGCCGGTCATCAGCATCGCGTCGACGGACTGCTTCTTCGCCAGTTCGGCAATGGCGTCGGTCAGCTGGATACGGCCCCATGCGCCCGGCTCGGTACGTTCCAGTTCGGCCCAGATATCCGCCGACAGCACGTAGCGCCCCACCGCCATCAGATCGGAGTCCAGGGTCTGCGGCTCGTCCGGTTTTTCAATAAACTCGACGATACGCGCCACCTGGCCTTCAGCCACCATCGGCTCTTTGGTCTGGATGACGGAGTATTCGGAGAGATCGCCCGGCATGCGTTTCGCCAGCACCTGGCTGCGGCCGGTCTCGTTAAAGCGGGCGATCATAGCGGCGAGGTTATAGCGCAGCGGGTCAGCGGTGCCGCCGTCAAGGATGATATCCGGCAGGACCACCACAAACGGGTTGTCGCCGACTACCGGGCGGGCGCAGAGGATGGAGTGGCCCAGGCCCAGCGGCTGCGCCTGACGCACGTTCATGATGGTCACGCCCGGCGGGCAAATGGCCTGCACTTCCGCCAGCAGCTGGCGCTTCACGCGCTGTTCCAGCAGGGCTTCCAGCTCGTAGGAGGTATCGAAGTGGTTTTCCACCGCGTTCTTCGAGGAGTGCGTCACCAGAACAATCTCTTTGATCCCGGCGGCGACGATTTCGTCAACGATGTACTGAATCATTGGCTTATCAACGATCGGCAGCATCTCCTTTGGAATTGCCTTTGTGGCCGGCAGCATATGCATGCCTAGTCCTGCGACCGGAATAACCGCTTTCAAATTCGCCATATTCATCTTCACCTGTTTGGTTGCAAAACACGCGGTTTTGCAAAATTGTACATGTCACAAATCCATTGGAACTGATAATACACGGATACTGCCCGGGCATCTGCCCGCCAAATTCTTAAATTCACTGTCACGTAAAAGAATACACACAACTCCCTTTTACCAACAGTCAGAAGTGAGAATAATCTTATTTTCGTTCAGGTTATTCAGCGGCTCGTTCCTTTGCGCCGCGCGATGTGGCTGAGAGGCCCGTCTATCGGGGTCTGTTGGCCGCCGGCCCCGCCGCGCCGCGCGTATGCCTGGAAAGAATAGATAGAGATAATAAATTTCGCCAGGCAATATATTTCAGCATAAACAGCCGGATATGACGACATATTAGCCTGAATCCGCGACGGTGAACTGCGATCCGCCCTATTCTGCACTCACTTCATAATATGAATTATGCCGGTTTTGTGAGCGGGCTTCGCGCTTCGCTTCTGCTCTGCGCATCCGCGCTCGCCGTGACGAACCTCGGGAGAAAGCCCTTTTGCCGCCCTCGCTGAAACGCAGCGGAAAAAGTTCTGATATCGGCAAGCTTATTCCATGGTCGCCGCCATGGTATTATTTTTTCACTGTTCTTTTCCGGAACATAATTCTTATCGGTTCGCTTAATCCGCTGGAAATATATCCACCCACGGCAGGGCGATATCCGCGTCGTTATTGCATTTTAGACTCATCTTATCCATGATCGTGGTAACACATACCGCAGTCGTACAGGTTTTAATACATATGGAATGGATTGCCGATCCGTCAATCTGGGCAGGTCTCGTCACGCTGGTGGTTATCGAACTGGTGTTGGGTATCGATAACCTGGTCTTTATCGCTATCCTCGCCGAGAAGCTCCCTCCCGCCCAGCGCGACCGCGCGCGGATCACTGGCCTGATGCTGGCGATGGTCATGCGTCTTCTGCTGCTGGCCTCTATCTCCTGGCTGGTCACCCTGACCAAACCGCTGATTGTTTTTCACGACTTCAGCTTTAGCGCTCGCGATTTAATTATGCTGTTTGGCGGCCTGTTTCTGCTGTTTAAAGCGACCGTCGAGCTTAATGAGCGGCTGGAGGGGAAAGACAGCGATAACCCCACCCAGCGCAAAGGGGCGAAATTCTGGGCCGTCGTGGCGCAGATCGTGGTGCTCGACGCCATCTTCTCGCTTGACTCGGTGATCACCGCCGTCGGCATGGTCGATCACCTGGCGGTGATGATGGCCGCGGTGGTTATCGCCATCAGCCTGATGCTGATGGCCAGCAAGGCGCTGACGCGCTTCGTTAACAGCCACCCGACCATCGTGATCCTCTGTCTAAGCTTCCTGCTGATGATCGGCTTCAGCCTGATTGCTGAAGGCTTCAGCTTTATCATTCCGAAAGGCTATTTATATGCGGCCATTGGCTTCTCGGTCATGATTGAAGCGCTTAATCAGCTGGCGCAGTTTAACCGCCGTCGCTTCCTCTCCGCCAATATGACGCTGCGTCAGCGCACTACCGAGGCGGTGATGAATCTGCTGAGCGGGCAGAAAGAAAAAGCTGAACTGGATGCTGACACGGCGTCGCTGGTCGCCGATCAGGATCAACATCCACTGTTTAATCCGCAGGAAAGACTGATGATTGAGCGGGTGCTGAACCTTAATCAGCGCAGCGTCAGCAGTATTATGACGTCGCGCCATGATATCGAGCGCATCAACCTTAGCGCGCCGGAGGAAGAGATCCGCAGCCTGGTGGAGAAAAATCAGCATACCCGGCTGGTGGTCACCGGCGGGAAGGATAATGAAGATCTGCTGGGGGTGGTGCATGTTATTGACCTGCTCCAGCAGTCCCTGCGTCAGGAGCCGCTGGATCTGCAGGCGCTGGTGCGTCAACCGCTGGTCTTCCCGGAGGGGCTGCCGCTCCTCTCGGCGCTCGAGCAGTTCCGCCAGGCCCGCACCCATTTTGCCTTTGTGGTCGATGAGTTTGGCTCCGTCGAGGGGATTGTGACCCTCAGCGACGTGATGGAGACCATCGCCGGCAATCTGCCCAATGAGGTGGAGGAGATCGATGCCCGGCACGATATTCAGCATCATCAGGACGGTTCGTGGACGGTCAATGGTCATATGCCGCTGGAGGACCTGGTGCAGTACGTTCCGCTGCCGCTGGATGATAAACGTGAGTATCACACCGTTGCCGGTCTGTTGATGGAGTATTTGCAGCATGTGCCGCAGGTGGGGGAGACCATTGAGATTGACGGTTATACCCTGCGCACGCTGCAGGTCGACAGCCATCGGGTGCAGAAGGTGCAGATCGTCCCGCCGGTAAAGCAGGATGAGCTGGATTATGAGGTGTAATCGTCAGGCATAAAACGGCCCGGGGTATCCCGGGCCGTAAAATTGATAGCCAGATATCCTGTTTAATGCCTGATGGCGCTTCGCTTATCAGGCCTACGGGATGGCGAACTAATCGGGGTATGACACCCACCGTATAATCCAGACCGGGTCAGGCGTAGCCGCCACACTGCCTGATGGCGCTTCGCTTATCAGGCCTACGGGATGGCGAACTAATCGGGGTATGACACCCACCGTATAATCCAGACCGGGCCAGGCGTAGCTGCCACACTGCCTGATGGCGCTGCGCTTATCAGGCCTACATTAAGTGGCGACGCTAACGAATGATATTGCGTACATCCCAGGCCGGGTCAGACGCAGCCGCCACCCGGCATCATTGTGACATTAAGCTTTGACGATAAACACAGCCCGGAAACTTCCGGGCCGCGGTGGTAGGAATTACAGCTTATCAAGCAGCTTTTTGGCATCGTTGCCGTCTTTGCTGCCTTTATTACGTTCAACCCAGTCGTTGAGGCGCTGCTTCGCTTCATCCTGCAGCTGTTTGCGCAAGATCTGGTCGACCTGCAGACTGTAGCTCAGCGACTGCCACTCGCCGTAAATGCGCAGCGGGATAGCGGTCTGTTTCAGGCGGTCGATAAGCTTGCCCTCCCCTTTCCAGCCGCCGAGCACGCGCACGTTGAAGCGCATATCGCAGTTCTCTTTCTGCAGATCGAGCTGTCCTTCGCCGGTCATCGCCATCACGTCGGACTGCCCCTGCAGGCGGTTCAGCGTCACCAGCCCGTTATCCAGCGTCAGCCGGCTGCTCACGGAATCCAGGCGGGTGGCATTGTCGTAATTTTCCTGCGCCCGCACGTTGGTGCTGCGCTCCACGGCCTGCTGCACAAGCTGCTGGAAGTTCAGCCCCTCGGTGCGGGTATCGGCCATCTGCAGCTGAGCCTGTCCCTGCCAGTGGCGACGGAAATCATCGGCGTCAATGCGCGTTCCGGAAAATTCGCCGCTCAGCGACAGCTTGCCGGTCAGGTTTAAGGAATAGTTAAAGGCTTTGATCAGCGAACCGATCTCCACATTCTGCAGCGCCGGCTGGAACGTCGCCAGCGGCGTGTCGCCGCGGGCATCCAGGGTGCCAGGGAGAGAGAGCTGCCCGCCGTCAAGATTGCCCTGCATTTTGCTGACCGTCAGCAGCCCCTGCTGGTTGCTGATTTCGCTCTGCACCTGGGTGAAGTTCAGACCGCGCCACTGCAGCTGGTCGGCGCTCAGGGCCATTCGGCCGTTGAAGCCGCGCAGGCTCTGGTAATCTTCGCGCTCATCGCTGTCGGCGATCACCGGGCGCAGCGGTCGCGTCTGACTCTGGCCCTGCTGACTGGCGCTACTGTCCGTCGCCGGCGACCTTTGCGCCAGCAGACTATCGAGATCGAGAGTGGTGGCGTGCAGATCCAGCGACCAGTCCGGGCGGTCTCCCAGCACCACGCTGCCGCTGCCGGTAACGGTGCTGCGGTTAGCCATCAGATTCAGGTTGTCAAAACGCAGGGTCTTGTCATCTTCCTGCCAGCTGGCCTGCAGACTCCCCTGACCATTAATGCCGTCCGGTGGCAGCTCGGCGCCGCGCAGCTGCCAGCTAAGCTGGGTAAAGTCGGCTTTTAAGGAGTGCGGATAATCGCCGCCCTGCACGGTGGCGGAGAAGTTCAGCGCCAGGTCGCGCTGGTCGCGGTTCACTCGGCCGGAGAAATCCACGGTGGCCCGGTGATTCTCATCCTGCTCCATCTGCAGACGGATATCGCGCACGGTCACCTGCTCGCCGTTCTCGTGCTGGAAGAAGAGCACGCTGTCGGCCACCTGCAGCTGACGCACATCGTAGGACCATCCGCGATCCTCCGGGGCCAGCGGCAGGGTGTTGTCATGCGGCACCACCGGCGCTGAGCTGTCGCGAATCGCCTCGGTTTTCGGGGTCAGCTGGATCACCGCGCCCTTGAGCATCACCTGCTTCACCTGCAGCTGATGCGAGAGCAGCGGCAGCAGCGCCACGTCGAGGCGCATATTGTCGGCGCGGATCACCGGCTCTTCGGCGCCTCGGGCGGTCAGCGTCATCCGTCCGCTGAGAATGCTGAGCTGCGGCCAGACGTGCCAGCGCAGCGGGCCATCAAGGTCAAGCTGATAACCGCTGCGCTCTGCCACCTCATGCACCATATAGGCGCGAAAATCGTTGGGATTGACCAGCAATACCAACGAGGTAAGCCCGGCGACAATGACCGCCAGCAGGATCATCAGCGTTGTCAGTATTCGTCTCATGGCACCCTCAGCAACACCCCGTTGACGTTATCAATCCTTGTCGATTCGGCTCGCCACCGCGCCCTGCTGGTCGCGATATTTGGCGTCTTCACGGCGGTTATACGGCCGGGCCGCCGGGCCCGATAACGGTTCAAAGCTCAGCGCGCCGATGGGCATCCCCGGGCGTAGCGCCAGCGGCAGCTTGCCGGAGTTGTAAAACTCAAGCACGATGCAGCCGGACCACCCTGGATCGATACGGTGCGCGGTAACGTGCACCATCAGCCCCAGGCGCGCCAGCGAGGAGCGTCCGTCCAGCCAGCCTACCAGGTCGGCAGGCAGGGTGACAGACTCGTAGGTCACCGCCAGCGCCAGTTCGCCCGGATGCAGGAAAAAGGCCTCCCCTTCCGGCAGGACGATCTCTTCGCTCATCACCCGGTCCAGCGCGGCGCTGACCTCGGCCTTCGGGCCGCTTAAATCGATAAACGGCGCCGTGTGGCCACGGAAGGTGCGAAATTTATTACCCAGCCGTACATCAACCGTCGCGCCATTAATACGCTCAACGGGCGGACGCGGATTGATGGCGAGTCGCCCTTCATCCAACCAGGCTTCGATATCTCGGTCACACAGACGCATGGGCTTTCTCCTTATAAGGCTGCTTCCCGCACGCTTCGCGGCGGAGAGGGCAACAGGGCTACTCTTTGCACGTTACACAATTCGGCCAGGTTATTCAAAGAACTGACTGATTTTGGCCTTCAGAATATCAATAGCGATGCGGTTTTTGCCGCCGCGCGGCACGATGATGTCGGCATACTGCTTCGACGGTTCAATAAACTGCAGGAACATCGGGCGCACGGTTTTCTGATACTGGGCCATCACCGAGTCCATGGAGCGGCCGCGCTCGTTAACGTCGCGCTTAATACGGCGCATCAGGCAAATATCGAGAGGGGTGTCGACGAAAATAGAGAAGTTGAGCTCGTTACGCAGGCGCGCATCGGTCAGCAGCAGGATCCCTTCAAGGATAATCACCTTCTTCGGCTCGACGTGAATGGTGTTCGGCGTGCGGGTATGCTCGACGTAGCTATATACCGGCAGTTCAATCGGCTGGCCGCTTTTCAGCATCTGCAAATGCTGGAACAACAGACTGTGGTCCATTGAGCTCGGGTGGTCATAGTTGGTTTTGACGCGCTCTTCCATCGACAGATGGCTTTGATCTTTGTAATAGCTGTCTTCCGGAATGACGCCAATATGTTCGTCGCCAACTTGTTCACGCAATTCGCGATAGAGAGTACTGGCGATAAGACTTTTGCCAGAAGCCGATGCGCCGGCGATGCCTACAATGACGCACTGATGGGACATATCAGTCATAAATTTTTGCGACCTGATTAACCTGGATAGAGATGGAGGGTGGCGGCGGACCGCCAAACGCGGCAATTATAGGGATTTCAGCGTCCCGATACCAGTGGTATGCGCCCCGGGCGGCTATTCCGCCGCCGGCGCCCAGTCATCGGTATACCAGATATGCAACAGCGCGTAGGATCGCATCGGCTGCCAGCGGCGGGCATAGCGGGCGATGGCGGCCGGGGTCATTCCCGGAAAGCGCTGTTTAATCAGGTAATCATCCGGCAAAAAGATATCTTTCGCCTGCCAGCCGCGCAGGGCAAAGTAGTTTGCCGTCCAGCGGCCAATCCCGGGCAGGGTCTGCAGTTGACGCAGCCCGGCGTCAATATCCGCCGGCGCCGTCAGGGGCAGCTCGCCGCTGAGCGCCGCCCGGGCGAGGTGGATCAGCGCCTCCGCGCGGCGAAGCGGCATCCCCAGCGCCTTAAGCGCCTGCGGATCGGCCCGGGACAGGGCCTCTGGCGTCGGGAACAAAACAGAGCCGGGCGCCTCCTCCAGCGGTTCGCCCCAGCCAGCCGCCACTTTGGCGGTGAGCCGGGCGGCCATCGCCACGCTCACCAGCTGGCCCAGCACCGCCCGCACCGCCTGCTCGAAGGCATCCAGCGCCCCCGGCAGGCGCAGCCCCGGCCGCGCCTGGGCCAGAGAGCCCAACGCCCTGGCGACCTGCCGCGGGTCGCAGGCTAAATCAAACAGCTGGCCAATTCGCGCATAGCAGATCTCCGCCACCGGTTGCAGCCCCGGGGAGAGGGTCACCCGCAGGCCCTGCGCCTCTTCGTCCGGCGCCAGATGAATCAGCCCGCGGTGGCCTTCCACGCCAAAGCTGCGGCTGTAGCCCCCATCGTGAAAACGCTCGACGCCGGCGACCGCGCGCGCCTGCAGAAAACCAACCATCCATGCCCAGTCATAGGGCGGGGTCCAGGGTAACAGCACCATAAGCTCTCCTTTATATAGCGTTTCAATGATAGTCGCCCTTGACCATCAGCGCCTTGCTTTTAAATTCCGGTTGTCGGCATGGCGACGATCCGCTAAAGTCGCCCCCCTTCTTCACCGGCATGGGGATTTTGCAGACGATGTTTATTGGTTTTGACTACGGCACCGCCAACTGTTCGGTGGCCGTGATGCGGGAAAACACCCCTCAGCTGTTGACACTGGAAAACGGCAGCGCCCTGCTGCCCTCGATGCTCTGCGCGCCAACGCGCGAAGCGGTCAGCGAGTGGCTCTATCGCCATCATGATGTCCCCACCCACAGCGACGAAAACCAGGCGCTGCTGCGTCGGGCCATCGCCGCCAACCGCGACGAAGACATCGAGGTGCTGCGCAACAGCGTGCAGTTCGGTCTCGCCTCGCTGCATCAGTATGTTGAAGATCCGGAAGAGGTCTACTTCGTTAAATCGCCAAAATCCTTCCTCGGCGCCAGCGGGCTGAAGCCGCAGCAGGTGGCCCTGTTTGAAGACCTGGTCTGCGCCATGATGCTGCACATCAAACTGCAGGCCGAAAGCCAGCTTCCCGAGCAGATCGACCAGGCGGTGATTGGCCGACCGATTAACTTCCAGGGCCTCGGCGGCGACGACGCGAACGCCCAGGCGCAGGGGATCCTTGAGCGGGCGGCTCTCCGCGCCGGTTTCCGCGATGTGGTTTTCCAGTTTGAACCGGTTGCCGCCGGGCTCGATTTCGAAGCGACCCTCAGTGAAGAAAAGCGGGTGCTGGTCGTCGATATCGGCGGTGGGACCACCGACTGTTCCTTGCTATTGATGGGCCCGCAGTGGCGGGAGCGCGCCGACCGCCAGCAGAGCCTGCTCGGCCACAGCGGCTGCCGCATCGGCGGTAACGATCTCGACATTGCCCTGGCCTTCAAATGCCTGATGCCCCTCCTCGGCATGGGCGGCGAAACGGAGAAAGGCACCGCGCTGCCGATCCTTCCGTGGTGGAACGCGGTGGCCATCAACGACGTGCCGGCGCAGAGCGATTTCTACAGCACCGCCAACGGCCGTCTGCTTAACGATCTGCTGCGCAGCGCCCGGGATGCCGACAAGGTGGCTCTGCTGCTGAAGGTCTGGCGCCAGCGTCTCAGCTATCGTCTGGTGCGCAGCGCCGAAGAGAGCAAAATCGCCCTCTCCAGCGCCGCCAGCGTCGAAACCGCGCTGCCGTTTATTCAGGACGAGCTGGCCACCGCCATCGCCCAGCAGGGTCTGGAAGCCGCGCTGGATCAACCGTTGACCCGCATTATGGAACAGGTGCAGCTCGCGCTCGACAGCAGCCAGACCACCCCGGACGTGATCTATCTTACCGGCGGCAGTGCCCGCTCGCCGCTGATCAAAAAGGCGCTGACCGCCCAGTTGCCGGGGATTCCGCTGGCCGGTGGCGATGATTTTGGCTCGGTAACCGCCGGGCTGGCCCGCTGGGCGCAGGTGGTTTTCCGCTAACCCCAGCCCACCGCCGCCGCGCAGCAGGTCTGTCCTGATCCTGCCGATGCAGATTACGCTGGAATATTCCTGGTCTCCCACGCAAAATGGCCTGTTCGTCCGGACAGGCCTGTCCACTTTTCCCCCCTTCCGGGGGCGTATTATCCATACCGTAGCCAGATGTCTGCGGTCTGTATCGTTGGCATGCCGCAAGGGGGCGTGATTGAAAAGGGTGTCTGCGATCTTCGCAGCGGTCCGGCGTTGCCGGCCGCAGTTCCTGGCAGGCTGGCTGCTCAGTTGTGGATTATTCTTGCTGCTGGTCGCCCCGCAGGCTCAGGCGGCGACGCGCCAGGTGGGCATAGATATTCCGGTCCAGTGGTACGCGGACGCCAGCGGCCAGATGACCCTCGATCGCTTCGCCGCCCTGCCCATCGACCAGCTCGCCACCACCCGGCAGATCCCCTCCTTTGGTTATTCGCGAAAAACCTGGTGGCTGCGCAGCGAACTGCCGGGAACGTGGTTTGCCGGGGAGCCGCGCTGGATGCAGCTGGGCCCCTCTTTTGTCGACCATCTGACTATTTACTATCGGCCTCTGGGCAGCGATGCCCCCTGGGCACAGCGCACCTTTGGCGACCGCGACGTCGCCCGCGAGAGCGATCTGCACTACCGGGAAAGCGTGCTGATCCTCCCCCCGCCGCCGACCGCCGCCGGCTATGAGGTAGTCTTTCGCCTGCAGAGCACCAGCACTCTGATCCTGCTGGCCTCGCTCTCTTCGCCGCAGGAATTTGTGCAGCGAGCGACCGCCGACACCGCTTTCTGGAGCTTCTACTTCGGCCTGGCCGCTGTCGCCAGCGGTGTGGCGCTTTGGCTGGCGCTGGCCCTGCGCCGGCGTCTGCTATGGGGCATCTGTCTTTTCTCGCTCAATTATCCGCTGGTGGCCGCTCTGCACGGCTTCCCGGAGTGGTTCTTCGGCCACGCCGCGCTGCCCTTCCAGGATTTTATGATCAGTAGCCTCTCGCTGTTCAGCTATGCTACCGCCCTCTGGCTGCATAGCGAGATTTTTGATCTGAAGAAGAATATGCCGCGGCTTCATCAGCTACTGATCGCCGCGGTGGTGCTCAACCTGGTGCTGCAGGTCAGTATTCCGCTCGGGTTTTACGGCTTCGCGATGCAGATTGAAGGGGTAGTATTCATCATTATCACCCCGGTGCTGCTGTTCACCTCCTGGTGGCTGTGGCGCAAAAAAGCTATCGACCGTACCACCCTGCTGCTGGGTCTGCTGCCGCCGTTCTATGTCGTCGCCGCGGTGCTGGTGCAGTTGTCGATCCATGGGATTATCCCGTTCCATATGGCGATCTATTCCCTCTGGCAGTACGCGCTGATCGTCCACATCATTACGGTGCTGATCATTGCCATCCTGCGGGTCCGTGCTGAAAACCGCCAGCTGGAGCAGAAGCAGCGCCTGGCGCGCGAACTGCAGATTGAGCGTGAAGCCAGCTTCCACCAGCGGCAGTTTATGGGCATGGTGGCGCACGAATTCCGCACCCCGCTGGCGGTGATCCAGGCTGCGCTGGAGAATCTTCGCCTCTCGGCGGCCTCGACCAGCCAGGAGGCGCGCTTCGATCGCATCGGCCGCGCCGCCACCCGCCTGGTGCAGCTCACCGATAACTGCCTTGCCGACGCCCGGCTCGCCTCCCACGATCTGCACGTCGAGCGCCAGCAGACCGCCCTGCTGACGGTGATCAACATGGCCGCCTCGGTGGTGGCCATCTCCCATGATCACTACCTGAACATCCGCCAGCACGGCGCGGTGGAAAGCCCGCAGCTGCAGGCCGATGCCGGCCTGCTGTGCATCGCCATCGCTAATCTGCTGGATAACGCCGTCAAATATTCGCCCCCCGGTGAAATCGCCATCGATATTCATTCCGATGCCGGGCAAACGGAGCTACGCATTCGCGACCACGGCCCGGGACTCCCCGCCGGACAGGCGGAACTGATCTTTGAGCGCTACCGCCGCGGCGAGCACACATCGCCGGTGCCAGGCGGCACCGGTCTCGGACTGTATGTTGCGCGTCAGATAGTGCAGGCTCATGATGGCAAACTGTGGCTGGCCGAGCATGGCCCGGACGGCTGCACCTTTATTCTCACCCTCCCCACGGTTGCTTAAGAGGAGAACGACGTATGGCTTTACGGCTGGCGATAATTGAAGATAACGCCGATCTGCTGGATGAACTGCTGGCCTGGCTGGGCTATCGCGGCTTCGAGGTGTGGGGGACGCGTAGCGCCGAAGCCTTCTGGCGGCAACTGCACAGCCATCCGGTGGATATCGTGCTGGTTGATATCGGCCTGCCCGGCGAGGATGGCTTCAGCGTACTGAACTATCTGCATGAGCTGGGGCACTACGGTCTGGTGGTGGTCAGCGCCCGCGGTCAGCAACAGGATAAACTGCAGGCGCTGAGCCTTGGGGCCGATGCCTATCTGATCAAACCGGTAAACTTCGCCCATCTTGCCGAGACCCTCACCGCCCTCGGCGCGCGCCTGCGCCAGGACCGTCCGGCGGCTCCGCCTGCGGAGGCGATCGGCACGCCGCCGGCCGTCTCCCCCGGCAGCTGGCGTCTGCAAGAGGATAAACTGATTTCACCCGACGCCCGGACGCTGGAGTTAACCCAGCAGGAATATCGCCTGGTGGAGCTCCTGATGCGCAATCGCAACGAAGTGTGCAGCAAACTGGATCTCCATGCCTGCCTGTTTTCCCATGAAAGCGAGCCTGACCTGCACCGGATCGACGTGGTGGTTAGCCGCCTGCGTCACAAGGCACGCCAGCAGGGGATCCACCTGCCCGTTCGCGCAATCTTTGGTAAGGGACTGGCCTTTATTTCCTGAACGACGGGGCGTGTCGGCGGCCGCGCGGGATATAAAAAACTCGTAAGTGTTAATTTTTCTCATTTTCTGAGAGAAATGAGAGGAATGAGACTGACGATGACCTTAAGAACTTTCTTATAGTGCTAGCACATCAGGATGATGGCGTAAGATTTTCACGGGACAGAAAAGCATATAACAAAACGTATTAGCCGTTCGCGGCAAATTCTGACACCATGCAACACAATCAGGGTAAAAACGATGGCCATGCAAACGTGGTTAGTTTTATTGCTATGCATTTTTTTCTTCAGCATCTCTGTATACAGTTTTATTTCCTATCTGAAAGACAGGAGGCGGCAGAAATTGACTTTTAACGATAAGCGTTCGATGCGTCGTAAATAATTCACTTTAAAATAATAAAAAATTATTGTAGATACTTTTATATCTTCAACACACCGCATACGCCCGGAGGATTTGTCACAGCATGGCGTTATGTTTTGCGTAAGGAAATAACGCCATGAGAAACATTAATGTCACCATCAACACCCGCAACGCCTTTGTCCGTGAATCGCTGGTGGCCATGGTCAATGACCTCACCCGGGGCGATCTGCGGGCGCGTTTTTCCTGGCGTAACACCGATCTGTCAGCTGAAGATATCATTATCTGCGAAGTGTTCCCCGGGGAAATATACCTGTGTAATACCCTGATTAAGAACAGAAAAAGAGGAAGCTCGCTGATTATCCTCCATAGCTATGACCAGCTGCCGGAAGATGAGTTCATGATTAACTGCCTGAAAGGGGTCATTTTTGTTTCGTTAAAAACGGCCAGTATTCCGCAATTGCTGACGATCATTAAAAACGAGCTTCAGCATTGTATGACCCCCACGGCTACCGACGCCGCAGGCCGGGAACTCAGCTGCGCCAGCTGTCCGCATCGCGTGTTATCACGATCGCAGACCGCCGTAGTGCACGGTATTCTCGAAGGGCTGGATATGAGTAAAATCGCCGCCCTGCAGCGTGTGAGTCCCCGCACCGCCGCCTATCATAAGAATAAGATCATGGAAAAATACAGCCTGAATAATAATCATGAATTTTTCCAGTTTATGAATCTTTTACGAGAGCGCTGGTAGGCAAACAGCAGCACAAAAAAATAAGATATTGACCTGGCAATATTGTCGGAAATCCGAAAATAGTCGCAGGATGCTAAAAAATATCCAGCGCTGGCGGACATAACGTTAAACTCTGACGCTTCCTCGGTATAAAGACGTTACCGCCCGTCTTTATATAATAAAAAACACGCTACACGAGGAAAACTGATACTTCGTCACATTGCCCCTGACGTGCCTGTCAGGGGTCTTTTTTCCGTGTGGAATAGCGCCCTCAGTGAAAGGGCGCGGCAGGATCAGGCTTCCGCTTTCTCCACTTCCCAGTCCGGCTGCGCTTCCTCGTCGGTCAGCAACCCTTCATTTTTCGACAGCATCGCGGTGGCGATGCCATTACCCAGCACGTTGATGGCAGAGCGCCCCATGTCGAGGAAATGGTCGATACCCATCAGCAGCAGGATCCCGGCGACCGGTATATTGAAGCTGGGGATCGTCGCCGCCAGCACCACCAGCGCCGAACGCGGCACCCCGGCGATACCTTTCGAGGCCAGCATCAGGGTCAGCATCATGACCGTAATCTCGCTAAAGCTCAGCGGCACGTTATAGGCCTGGGCGATAAACATCGCGGCGAAGGAGCAGTAGACCATCGATCCAACGAGGTTGAACGAGTAGCCAATCGGCAGGACGAACGAGACGATATTGCGCGAACAGCCAAACTTCACCAGTCGCTCGAGGGTCTTCGGATAAGCCGCTTCCGAGCTGCTGGTGGTAAAGGCCACCAGCACCGGATCTTTCAGCATGTTCAGCAGGCGGAAAACCTCTTTTTTCAGCACCATATAGCCGACGGCAATTAGCACCGCGCTGGTCAACAGCACCGCCAGGTAGTAGCCGCCGATGAACGAAGCATAGTTGAGCAGGATCCCCAGCCCCTGGGAGGCAATCACCGACGAGATGGCGGCGAAGATGGCCAGCGGCGCAACGTACATCACATAGCCCGTCACCTTCAGCATAATGTGCGACACCACGTTAAGGGCCGCCACCAGCGGAGCATTAAACTTCTCCCCCAGCGACGCGCCGGCGATGCCGAAGAACATCGAGAACACCACGATCTGCAGGATCTCGTTGTTGGCCATCGCCTCGGTGATGCTGGTGGGGATAGTGTGCGACAGGAACCCTTTCAGGCTCATGCCGCTGACCGCCAGGCCGGTATCCACCGCCTCTTTCGGCACCGCCAGGTTTAACCCGGCGCCCGGGTGCTGGAAGGTGACGATCACCAGCCCGACGAGAATGGATAATACCGAGGAGGTGATGAACCAGACCATCGCCTTGCCGCCTACCCGGCCGATGGTCGCTGTCTCGCCGAGGCGCATAATGCCGACCGTCAGGGTGCTGAACACCAACGGCGCGATGACCATTTTGATTAACCGCAGAAACAGATCGGTGAGCAGCGTAATATTGTCCGCCCAGGCGGAGACGGTGGTTGGCGTCGCGTAGGCATGGATAGCCGCGCCGGAGAGGATCCCCATCAGCATAAAAACGACGATGAAGAGCGTGAGTTTGTTTGCGTTTGCCACAGCAATGACCCCTGATTATTTAACACGTTGATTTTTAAGTGCATATTTTATTATTATGGGAATGCACTGATTTATTCACCGCATAAATCTAATTAAAGCCCCCGCGGATACAACTATTTTTTGCTTTTTTAAACTAAAAGTTGATATCACCCCGGATATCGGCCGCGGGAGCGCCCGGCGTCGCGGCGGTTATCCAGACATTTCTCAACCTTCTTTTCATAATTCCTCCATTTTTACGGCCCCTTCCCTCACTAAACTAGTATCATTCAGCGAAACGCTTCAGGATGAGACCGTAAACTAATGAAAGGCAGTAACATACGTCGTTGGGGCGCCGCGCTGGCGGTAGTGATTATCGCCGGGGCCGCCTACTGGTTCTGGCACGATCGCGGGACGAGCGGCAGCGGGGCTCCCGCCGCCGGGCAGGGCCCGCAGGGGCCGGGCGGCGCACGCCATGGCCGCTTTGGCGCCGCGCTGGCGCCGGTGCAGGCGGCCACCGCCACCGAAGAAGCGGTCCCGCGCTATCTCACCGGGCTGGGTACGGTGACGGCGGCCAACACCGTCACCGTCCGCAGCCGGGTCGACGGCCAACTGCTGAGCCTTCACTTCCAGGAGGGACAGCAGGTCAAAGCCGGCGACCTGCTGGCGCAGATCGACCCCAGCCAGTTTAAAGTCGCCCTCGCCCAGGCGCAGGGTCAGCTGGCGAAAGATCAGGCCACCCTTGCCAACGCCCGCCGCGATCTCGCTCGTTACCAGCAGCTGGTGAAGACCAACCTCGTCTCCCGCCAGGAGCTCGACACTCAGCAGTCGCTGGTGGTGGAATCCGCCGGCACGGTGAAAGCTGATGAAGCGGCCGTCGCCAGCGCCCAACTGCAGCTCGACTGGACCCGCATTACCGCGCCAATTGACGGCCGCGTCGGCTTAAAGCAGGTCGATATCGGCAACCAGATCTCCAGCGGGGATACCACCGGGATCGTGGTCCTTACCCAGACGCACCCGATCGACGTGGTCTTTACCCTGCCGGAAAGCAGCATCGCCACGGTGGTGCAGGCGCAGAAAGCGGGCAAAGCGCTCAGCGTCGAAGCCTGGGATCGCACCAATAAGCAGAAAATCAGCGTCGGCGAGCTGCTGAGCCTCGACAACCAGATCGATGCCACCACCGGAACCATCAAGCTGAAGGCGCGCTTTAGCAATCTGGACGACGCGCTGTTCCCCAATCAGTTCGTTAACGCCCGCCTGCTGGTGGACACCCAGCAGAACGCGGTGGTGATCCCTGCCGCCGCGCTGCAGATGGGCAACGAAGGGCATTTCGTATGGGTGCTGAACGATGAGAATAAGGTCAGCAAACACAGCGTGACGCCCGGCATCCAGGACAGCCAGAAAGTAGTCATCAGCGCCGGGCTTTCCGCCGGAGATCGCGTGGTCACCGACGGGATTGATCGCCTGACCGAGGGAGCGAAGGTGGAAGTTGTCACCGCCAGCAGCGGCGAGCAGGCGCAGCCCGCCCCGCGCCAGAGCGGTAAACACGGAGCGCGTTCCTGATGCAGGTGTTACCCCCAGGCCGCACCGGCGGCCCGTCCCGGCTGTTTATTATGCGTCCGGTGGCCACCACTCTGCTGATGGTGGCGATCCTGCTGGCCGGGATCATCGGCTACCGCTTTCTGCCGGTCTCCGCCCTGCCGGAGGTCGATTACCCGACCATTCAGGTAGTCACCCTCTATCCGGGCGCCAGCCCGGACGTGGTGACCTCCGCCATCACCGCCCCGCTGGAGCGCCAGTTCGGCCAGATGTCAGGCCTCAAGCAGATGTCGTCGCAAAGCTCCGGCGGCGCCTCGGTAGTCACGCTGCAGTTCCAGCTGACCCTGCCGCTGGACGTCGCCGAGCAGGAAGTGCAGGCGGCCATTAACGCCGCCACCAACCTGCTGCCGAGCGATCTGCCCAACCCGCCGGTCTACAGCAAGGTGAACCCGGCGGATCCGCCGATCATGACTCTCGCCGTCACCTCCTCCGCCATCCCGATGACCCAGGTTGAGGACATGGTGGAGACCCGGGTGGCGCAGAAGATCTCCCAGGTTTCCGGCGTCGGTCTGGTGACCCTCGCCGGCGGCCAGCGCCCGGCGGTGCGGGTGAAGCTTAACGCCCAGGCCATCGCCGCCCTCGGCCTGACCAGCGAAACCGTGCGCACCGCTATCACCAGCGCCAACGTTAACTCCGCGAAAGGCAGCCTCGACGGTCCGGCCCGCGCGGTGACGCTTTCCGCTAACGATCAGATGCAGTCCGCTGAGGATTATCGCCGGCTGATTATCGCTTATCAGAACGGGGCGCCGATCCGGCTCGGCGATGTCGCCAGCGTCGAACAAGGGGCCGAAAACAGCTGGCTGGGGGCGTGGGCCAACCAGCAGCGGGCCATCGTGATGAACGTCCAGCGCCAGCCGGGGGCCAACATCATCGACACCGCCGACAGCATTCGCCAGATGCTGCCGCAGCTCACCGAGAGCCTGCCGAAATCGGTGAAGGTGCAGGTCCTCTCCGACCGGACCACCAACATCCGCGCCTCGGTGCGCGACACCCAGTTTGAGCTGATGCTGGCCATCGCCCTGGTGGTGATGATCATCTATCTGTTCCTGCGCAACGTGCCGGCGACCATTATTCCCGGCGTCGCGGTGCCGCTATCGCTGGTGGGCACTTTCGCGGTGATGGTGTTCCTCGACTTCTCGATCAACAACCTGACGCTGATGGCCCTGACCATCGCCACCGGCTTCGTGGTGGATGACGCCATCGTGGTGATCGAGAACATCTCGCGCTATATCGAAAAAGGCGAGAAGCCGCTGGCCGCCGCGCTGAAGGGCGCGGGGGAGATCGGCTTCACCATCATCTCCCTCACCTTCTCGCTGATCGCGGTGTTGATCCCGCTGCTGTTTATGGGCGATATCGTCGGCCGCCTGTTCCGCGAATTCGCCGTCACCCTTGCCGTCGCTATTCTTATCTCGGCGGTGGTCTCCCTGACCCTGACGCCGATGATGTGCGCCCGTATGCTAAGCCACGAATCGCTGCGTAAGCAGAACCGATTCTCGCGAGCCAGCGAGCGTTTCTTTGAACGGGTGATCGCCGTCTACGGCCGCTGGCTGAGCCGGGTGCTGAATCATCCGTGGCTGACGCTCGGCGTCGCCCTGAGCACCCTGGCGCTGTCGATTATCCTGTGGGTCTTTATCCCGAAAGGCTTTTTCCCGATCCAGGATAACGGCATTATCCAGGGCACCCTCCAGGCGCCGCAGTCGGTCTCCTTCGCCAGCATGGCCGAGCGCCAGCGGCAGGTGGCCAGCATTATCCTTAAGGATCCGGCGGTGGAGAGTCTGACCTCCTTCGTCGGCGTCGACGGCACCAACCCGGCGCTGAACAGCGCCCGCCTGCAGATCAACCTCAAGCCGCTGGACGAACGCGACGACCGTGTCCAGACGGTGATTAGCCGTCTGCAGCAGGCGGTGGACGGCGTCCCCGGCGTGGCGCTCTACCTGCAGCCGACCCAGGACCTGACCATCGACACCACGGTGAGCCGCACCCAGTATCAATTCACCCTGCAGGCAAACTCCCTCGAGGCGCTGAGCACCTGGGTGCCGCCGCTGCTCAGCCGCCTGCAGGCCCAGCCGCAGCTGGCCGACGTCAGCAGCGACTGGCAGGACAAAGGCCTGGCCGCCTATATCAAGGTGGATCGCGACAGCGCCAGCCGCCTCGGCATCTCAATGGCCGATGTCGATAACGCGCTGTACAACGCCTTCGGCCAGCGGCTGATCTCCACTATTTACACTCAGGCGAATCAGTATCGCGTGGTGCTCGAGCAGGATACCGAGGCGACGCCGGGCCTGGCGGCGCTGGAGAATATCCGCCTCACCAGCAGCGACGGCGGCATCGTGCCGTTGACCGCCATCGCCACGGTGGAGCAGCGCTTTACCCCGCTGTCGGTGAACCACCTCGATCAGTTCCCGGTGACCACCATCTCGTTTAACGTCCCGGACAACTACTCGCTGGGCGAAGCGGTGGAGGCGATCCTCGCCGCCGAACAGTCGCTGGATTTCCCGACCGATATTCGCACCCAGTTCCAGGGCAGCTCGCTGGCCTTCCAGTCGGCGCTCGGCAGCACCGTCTGGCTGGTGGTCGCCGCGGTGGTGGCGATGTATATCGTGCTGGGGGTGCTGTACGAGAGCTTTATCCACCCGATCACGATTCTCTCCACCCTGCCCACCGCCGGGGTCGGGGCGCTGCTGGCGCTGTGGCTGGCGGGCAGCGAGCTGGACGTGATCGCCATCATCGGCATCATTCTGCTGATCGGCATCGTGAAGAAGAACGCCATCATGATGATCGACTTCGCGCTGGCCGCTGAGCGCGAGCAGGGCATGCCGCCGCGGGAGGCGATCTACCAGGCCTGTCTGCTGCGTTTTCGGCCGATCCTGATGACTACCCTCGCCGCCCTGCTCGGCGCCCTGCCGCTGATGCTGAGCACCGGCGTCGGCGCCGAGCTGCGGCGTCCGCTGGGGATCGGCATGGTCGGCGGTCTGATGCTCAGCCAGGTGCTGACCCTGTTCACCACCCCGGTGATCTATCTGCTGTTCGACCGCCTGTCGCTGCACCTGAAGCGCCGCTTCCCGCGTCAGGAAGAGGAGGCGTAAGTGAAGTTTTTCGCCCTCTTCATTTACCGCCCGGTGGCGACGATCCTCATCTCGCTGGCCATCACCCTGTGCGGCATTCTCGGCTTCCGGCTGCTGCCGGTAGCCCCGCTGCCGCAGGTGGACTTCCCGGTGATCATGGTTAGCGCCTCGCTGCCGGGAGCCTCGCCGGAGACCATGGCCTCGTCGGTGGCCACCCCGCTGGAGCGCTCCCTGGGGCGGATTGCCGGGGTCAATGAGATGACCTCCTCCAGCTCGCTCGGCAGCACCCGCATCATTCTCGAGTTTAACTTCGACCGCGATATCAACGGCGCGGCGCGCGACGTTCAGGCGGCGATCAACGCCGCGCAAAGCCTGCTGCCGAGCGGAATGCCCAGCCGGCCGACCTATCGCAAAGCCAATCCGTCGGATGCGCCGATCATGATCCTGACGCTGACCTCGGACACCTACTCCCAGGGTGAGCTGTATGATTTCGCCTCCACCCAGCTGGCGCAGACCATCGCGCAGATCGACGGCGTGGGCGATGTCGACGTCGGCGGCAGCTCCCTGCCGGCGGTGCGCGTCGACCTCAACCCGCAGGCGCTGTTCAACCAGGGCGTGTCGCTGGACGCGGTGCGCACCGCCATCAGCGACGCCAACGTGCGCAAACCGCAGGGGGCGCTGGAGGACAGCGCGCACCGCTGGCAGGTGCAGACCAACGATGAGCTGAAGACCGCCGCCGACTATCAGCCGCTGATCGTCCACTACCAGAATGGCGCCGCGGTGCGGCTGGGAGATGTCGCCACCGTCTCGGATTCGGTGCAGGACGTACGCAACGCCGGGATGACCAACGCCAAACCGGCGATCCTGCTGATGATCCGCAAACTGCCGGAAGCCAATATTATCCAGACGGTGGACAGCATCCGCGCCCGCCTGCCGGAGCTGCAGCAGACCATTCCGGCGGCTATCGACCTGCAGATCGCCCAGGACCGCTCGCCGACCATCCGCGCCTCGCTGGAGGAGGTGGAGCAGACGCTGGTGATTTCGGTGGCGCTGGTGATCCTCGTGGTGTTCCTGTTCCTGCGCTCGGGGCGCGCCACGCTGATCCCGGCCGTCGCCGTCCCGGTTTCCTTAATCGGCACCTTCGCCGCGATGTATTTGTGCGGCTTCAGCCTCAATAACCTGTCGCTGATGGCCCTGACCATCGCCACCGGCTTCGTGGTGGATGACGCTATCGTGGTGCTGGAGAATATCTCCCGCCATCTGGAAGCGGGGATGAAACCGCTGCAGGCGGCGCTGCAGGGGAGCCGCGAGGTCGGCTTTACCGTGCTGTCGATGAGTCTGTCGCTGGTGGCGGTGTTCCTGCCGCTGCTGCTGATGGGCGGCCTGCCCGGCCGCCTGCTGCGCGAGTTCGCCGTCACCCTGTCGGTGGCGATCGGCATCTCGCTGGCGGTCTCCCTCACCCTGACGCCGATGATGTGCGGCTGGCTGCTGAAAAGCGGCAAGCCCCACCAGCCGACGCGCAACCGCGGCTTTGGCCGCCTGTTGGTGGCCGTGCAGGGCGGCTATGGTAAATCGTTAAAATGGGTGCTGAAGCATAGCCGGCTGACCGGCCTGGTGGTGCTGGGCACCATCGCCCTCAGCGTCTGGCTCTACATTTCGATCCCGAAAACCTTCTTCCCGGAACAGGACACCGGGGTGCTGATGGGCGGCATTCAGGCCGACCAGAGCATCTCCTTCCAGGCGATGCGCGGCAAGCTGCAGGACTTTATGAAGATCATTCGCGAAGATCCGGCGGTGGATAACGTCACCGGCTTTACCGGCGGCTCGCGGGTCAACAGCGGGATGATGTTTATCACCCTCAAGCCGCGCGACCAGCGCCACGAGACGGCGCAGCAGGTGATCGACCGGCTGCGCAAAAAGCTGGCCAACGAGCCCGGGGCCAACCTGTTCCTGATGGCGGTGCAGGATATCCGCGTCGGCGGCCGGCAGTCGAACGCCAGCTATCAGTACACCCTGCTGTCCGACGACCTGTCGGCGCTGCGCGAGTGGGAGCCGAAGATCCGCAAAGCGCTGGCGGCGCTGCCGGAGCTGGCGGACGTCAACTCGGATCAGCAGGACAATGGCGCCGAAATGGACCTGGTCTATGACCGGGATACCATGTCGCGCCTCGGCATCAGCGTCCAGGACGCCAACAACCTGCTGAACAACGCCTTTGGCCAGCGGCAGATCTCTACCATCTACCAGCCGCTCAACCAGTATAAGGTGGTGATGGAGGTGGATCCGGCCTACACCCAGGACGTCAGCGCCCTGGATAAGATGTTCGTCATTAACAGCGACGGCAAGCCGATCCCGCTGGCCTACTTCGCCAAATGGCAGCCGGCCAATGCCCCGCTGTCGGTGAACCACCAGGGGCTGTCGGCGGCATCCACTATCTCCTTTAACCTGCCCACCGGCCGCTCGCTGTCGGAAGCCAGCGAGGCCATTGACCGCGCGATGACCCAGCTCGGGGTGCCGTCGAGCGTGCGCGGCTCCTTTGCCGGTACCGCTCAGGTGTTCCAGCAGACCATGAACGCGCAGGTGATCCTGATCCTCGCGGCTATCGCCACGGTCTATATCGTGCTGGGGGTGCTATATGAGAGCTATGTGCATCCGTTGACCATCCTCTCGACGCTGCCCTCCGCCGGGGTGGGCGCTCTGCTGGCGCTGGAGATCTTCGATGCCCCGTTCAGCCTAATCGCCCTGATTGGGATTATGTTATTAATTGGCATCGTTAAGAAAAACGCCATCATGATGGTTGATTTTGCCCTGGAGGCGCAGCGTAACGGCAACCTGACGCCGGAAGAGGCGATTTTCCAGGCCTGCCTGCTGCGTTTCCGGCCGATTATGATGACCACCCTCGCCGCGCTGTTCGGCGCCCTGCCGCTGGTGCTCTCCGGGGGCGATGGCTCTGAGCTGCGCCAGCCGCTGGGGATCACCATCGTCGGCGGTCTGGTGATGAGTCAGCTGTTAACGCTCTACACCACGCCGGTGGTCTATCTTTTCTTTGACCGTCTGCGGCTGCGTTTTTCGCGTCACTCCTCTCAACCGGTAAGCGAATAACATGACAGACCTCCCGGCCAGCGTGCGCTGGCAGCTATGGATAGTGGCGTTCGGCTTCTTTATGCAGTCGCTGGACACCACCATCGTTAACACCGCCCTCCCCTCGATGGCCAAAAGCCTCGGGGAGAGTCCGCTGCATATGCATATGATTATCGTCTCCTATGTGTTAACGGTGGCGGTGATGCTGCCGGCCAGCGGCTGGCTGGCCGACCGGGTCGGGGTGCGCAATATCTTCTTCACCGCCATCGTGCTGTTTACCGCCGGATCGCTGTTTTGCGCCCAGGCCAGCACCCTCGACCAGCTGGTGATGGCGCGGGTGC
>OKES01000003.1_pt1 | contig 106891 bp, 108 predicted proteins | sample 1611001 | NCBI WGS metagenome assembly OKES01 (sample SAMN04436703, study PRJEB24849) | human gut metagenome | biome: human gut; feature: NICU; material: stool | host: Homo sapiens | place: USA: Saint Louis, MO | collected 2010-08-11
CCTGTTTCAAAGCCTACGATATTCGCGGCAGGCTGGGCGAAGAGCTGAATGAAGATATCGCGTGGCGTATTGGCCGCGCTTACGGTGAGTTCCTGAAGCCAAAAACGATTGTCCTCGGCGGCGATGTGCGCCTGACCAGTGAGACGCTGAAGCTGGCGCTGGCGAAAGGACTACAGGATGCGGGGGTGGATGTGCTGGATATTGGCATGTCGGGTACCGAAGAGATTTATTTTGCCACATTCCACCTGGGTATTGACGGCGGTATTGAAGTGACCGCCAGCCATAATCCGATGGATTACAACGGCATGAAGCTGGTGCGGGAAGGGGCACGGCCCATCAGCGGTGATACCGGTCTGCGCGACGTACAGCGCCTGGCGGAAGCCAACGACTTCCCGGCGGTTGATGAGACAAAACGTGGCCGCTACCAGCGTATTACTACCCGTGATGCCTACATTGACCACCTGCTGGGTTACATCAATCCCGCCAATCTGAAACCGATGAAGCTGGTGCTCAATTCCGGCAACGGCGCGGCAGGCCCTGTAGTGGACGCCATTGAAGCCCGTTTTAAAACATTGGGCGTGCCGGTCGAGTTTATCAAAATCCACAATACGCCGGATGGCAACTTCCCCAACGGTATTCCCAATCCTCTGCTGCCGGAATGTCGGGCTGACACGCGCAACGCGGTTATTGAACACGGCGCGGATATGGGGATTGCCTTCGACGGTGATTTTGACCGCTGCTTCCTGTTCGATGAAAAAGGTCAGTTCATTGAGGGCTACTACATTGTCGGCCTGCTGGCGGAAGCGTTTCTGGAGAAGAATCCGGGGGCGAAAATTATCCACGACCCACGTCTGTCCTGGAACACCGTGGATGTGGTGACGGCGGCAGGCGGTAAACCGGTGATGTCAAAAACCGGACACGCGTTTATCAAAGAGCGGATGCGCCACGAAGATGCCGTCTACGGCGGTGAGATGAGTGCGCATCACTATTTCCGTGACTTTGCCTACTGTGACAGCGGCATGATCCCGTGGCTGCTGGTGGCGGAATTGTTGTCTCTGAAAGGACAGTCGCTGGGCGAACTGGTCCGCGACCGGATGGTGGCCTACCCGGCGAGTGGTGAAATAAACAGCACGCTGGCAGAGCCGGCGGCAGCGATTGCGCGCGTGGAGCAGCATTTTTCCCGTGAGGCGCTGACGGTTGACAGAACGGACGGTATCAGCATGTCGTTTGTCGACTGGCGCTTCAATTTACGCTCTTCCAATACCGAACCGGTGGTGCGCCTGAACGTGGAATCGCGCGGAGATATTCCGTTGATGGAAGCGCGAACGCGCACTCTTCTGGCGTTACTGAATCAGTAATGCTGGTGCTTCCTTTGCCCGATTCTGGGCAAAGGGTGACTAACAGGAACCACGATGACACATCTAAAGAAGCGCGAGCGCGCCAAAACCAATGCGTCGTTAATTTCGATGGTGCAACGCTTTTCAGATATCACCATCATGTTTGGCGGGTTGTGGGTAATCTGCGAATTAAGCGGTTTGCCTTTCCTGTACATGCACCTGCTGGTGGCGCTGATCACGCTGGTCGTTTTTCAGATGCTCGGTGGCATAACGGATTTTTATCGCTCCTGGCGTGGTGTCAAAATGACCACTGAGCTGGTGCTGTTGCTGCAAAACTGGACGCTGAGCCTGATTTTTTGCGCAGGTCTGATCGCCTTTAATAACGATTTTGATAACCGTCTCGCCGTCTGGCTGGCGTGGTATCTGCTGTCCAGTGTTGGCCTGGTGTTGAGTCGTTCGTTTATTCGCTACGGTGCGGGATGGCTGCGTAATCGCGGGTACAACACTCGTCGGGTGGCGGTGGCAGGGGACCTGCCAGCTGGACAAATGCTGCTGGACAGTTTTCGCCATGAACCGTGGCTGGGGTTTGAAGTAGCGGGGGTCTATCACGACCCTATCCCTGGAAAAAACTCCCGCGACTGGGCCGGTAATCTGCAACAACTGGTGGATGACGCCAAAGCCTCACGCATTCATAACGTTTATATCGCCATGTCGATGAGCGATGGTGCCAGCGTCAAAAAATTGGTGCGCGAGCTGGCCGATACCACCTGTTCAGTGATCCTTATTCCTGATGTCTTTACCTTCAACATTCTGCATTCCCGGATTGAAGAGATGAACGGCATTCCGGTGGTGCCACTGTATGACACGCCACTCTCGGGGATTAATCGTCTGTTAAAACGCGCGGAAGATATCGTGCTGGCTTCACTGATCCTGCTACTTATTTCCCCGGTGCTGTGTGGCATAGCACTACTGGTAAAACTGACCTCCAAAGGACCGGTGATTTTCCGCCAGACTCGCTATGGCATGGATGGGAAGCCGATCAAAGTCTGGAAGTTTCGCGCAATGAAAGTGATGGAAAACGATGCGGTGGTGACGCAGGCCACGCAAAACGATCCGCGCGTTACCCCTGTGGGAAATTTCCTGCGTCGGACGTCGCTTGATGAACTGCCGCAGTTTATTAACGTGCTCACCGGGGGGATGTCTATCGTCGGACCACGTCCGCATGCGGTGGCGCATAACGAACAGTACCGCCAACTGATTGAGGGATACATGTTACGCCATAAGGTGAAACCGGGTATTACCGGCTGGGCGCAAATCAACGGCTGGCGCGGTGAAACCGATACGCTGGAAAAAATGGAGAAACGTGTGGAGTTTGACCTCGAATACATTCGCGAGTGGAGCGTGTGGTTCGATATCAAAATTGTTTTTCTGACGATATTCAAAGGCTTTGTTAACAAAGCGGCGTATTAACATGAGCTTACGAGAAAAAACGCTTAATGGCGCAAAGTGGTCGGCGATTGCCACGGTGATCATTATTGGGCTCGGACTTATTCAGATGACCGTCCTGGCGCGAATTATTGATAACCACCAGTTCGGGTTGTTAACCGTGTCGCTGGTGATCATAGCGCTGGCCGATACGCTGTCGGATTTCGGTATCGCCAACTCAATTATTCAACGCAAAGAGATTGGTTATCTGGAGCTGACGACGCTGTACTGGCTAAATGTTGGGCTGGGTATCATGGTATGCGTGGCGATGTTTTTGCTGAGCGAGACGATTGCCCATGTGCTCAATAACCCAGAACTGGCACCGCTCATCAAAACCTTATCACTGGCGTTTGTGGTGATACCGCACGGGCAGCAGTTTCGCGCGCTGATGCAAAAAGAGCTGGCCTTCAACAAAATTGGCATGATTGAAACCAGTTCGGTGCTGGCTGGATTTACCTTTACCGTGGTCAGCGCCCATTTCTGGCCGCTCGCGCTGACGGCCATTCTTGGGTATCTGGTGAATAGTACGCTACGTACGCTGCTGTTCGGCTATTTTGGCCGCCGGATTTACCGACCCGGGCTGCATTTTTCGCTGGCATCCGTTTCGTCGAACCTGCGTTTTGGCGCATGGCTGACGGCAGACAGCATCATCAATTACATCAATACCAACCTTTCCACGCTGGTTTTAGCTCGCACGTTGGGAGCTGGCGTGGCGGGCGGATTCAATCTCGCCTGGAACGTGGCGGTTGTCCCGCCGATCAAACTGAACCCGATTATCACCCGCGTGCTGTTTCCGGCGTTTGCCAAAATCCAGGACGACAGCGAAAAACTACGAGTGAATTTTTACAAGTTGCTGTCAGTGGTTGGGATTATCAACTTCCCAGCGCTACTGGGACTGATGGTGGTGTCGAATAACGTGGTGCCGCTGGTATTCGGCGATAAGTGGAACGGCATTATTCCGGTCCTGCAACTATTGTGCATTGTGGGTTTGCTGCGATCCGTGGGGAATCCAATAGGATCGCTTTTGATGGCGAAAGCCCGGGTCGATATCAGCTTCAAATTCAATGTGTTCAAAACCTTTTTGTTTATTCCTGCCATTTTCATTGGCGGTCATCTGGCGGGGGCGATTGGCGTGACGCTGGGCTTTCTGTTGGTCCAGGTGATTAACACGATCCTCAGCTACTTCGTGATGATCAAACCTGTTCTTGGCTCCAGCTACCGTCAGTACATGCTCAGCCTGTGGCTGCCGTTGTATCTCTCCTTACCAACCCTTGTGGTGAGCTATGCGTTGGGCTTAACCCTGCGTAACCTGGTGCCATTAAGCGCGCTGCTGGGGATCCAGATAGCGGCAGGAGCACTGGTGTTTGCGCTAATGATTGTGCTGTCGCGCCATCCGCTGGTGGTGGAAATAAAACGCCAACTCTGTCGCAGTGAAAAAATGAAAACCTTGCTCCGTGCGGGATAAGAACAACGTTTTAAGAGGTCATAATGAAATTACTAATTTTAGGCAACCATACCTGCGGGAACCGAGGGGATAGCGCGATCCTGCGCGGTTTGCTGGATGCCATTAACGCGTTGCGTCCCGAGACCGAAGTGGATGTGATGAGCCGTTACCCGGTGAGCTCTTCGTGGTTGTTAAACCGCCCGGTGATGGGCGACCCGCTGTATTTGCAGATGAAGCAACACAACAACGCAGCGGGTGTTATGGGGCGCGTGAAGAAAGTGCTGCGTCGTCGCTATCAGCATCAGGTACTGCTCTCGCGTGTTACCGATTCCGGTAATCTGCGCAATATCGCTATCGCCCAGGGCTTTACCGATTTTGTCCGTCTGCTGTCGCGCTATGACGCCATCATCCAGGTCGGCGGATCGTTCTTTGTCGATCTGTATGGCGTGCCGCAGTTTGAACATGCCCTGTGTTCGTTTATGGCGAAAAAACCGCTGTACATGATTGGTCACAGCGTGGGGCCATTCCAGGATGAGCAGTTTAATCAACTGGCGAACTACGTGTTTGGTCACTGTAATGCGTTGATTTTACGTGAATCCGTCAGTCTGGATCTGATGAAGCGCAGCGCAATTACCACGGATAAAGTCGAAACTGGCGTGGATACGGCCTGGCTGGTTGACAACCATCATGAGGATTTTGAGCCAGGTTATGCGGTACAGCACTGGTTAGACATGGCGGCTAAACAGAAGACCGTTGCCATTACATTGCGTGAGCTGGCTCCTTTTGATAAGCGTCTGGGGACAACTCAGCAGGCCTATGAGCAAGCCTTTTCCGGGGTGGTGAACCGCATCCTCGACGAAGGTTACCAGGTGATAGCGCTGTCAACTTGCACCGGTATTGATAGTTACAACAAAGATGACCGCATGGTGGCGTTAAACCTGCGCCAGTATGTTAACGATCCGGCCCGATATCACGTGGTGATGGATGAACTTAACGATCTGGAGATGGGGAAGATTCTGGGCGCCTGCGATCTGACGGTGGGGACTCGCTTGCATTCTGCCATCATCTCGATGAATTTTATGACGCCTGCCATCGCCATTAACTACGAGCACAAATCGGCCGGGATCATGCAACAACTGGGGTTACCGGAGATGGCTGTTGATATTCGTCATCTTCTCGATGGCGGTCTCGAAGGGAAGGTTGCCGATACTCTCGGACAGTTACCTGAGCTGCGCATACGTCTCGGCGACGCGGTTATGCGCGAACGCGAACGTGGGGTACGCATGGTGCAGTCGGTTTTAACGCGTATTGAGGGGGATAAATGAAGATTGGTTTTTTCCTGCTTAAATTTCCGCTCTCCTCCGAGACATTTGTACTCAATCAGATAACCGCATTTATCGATATGGGCTACGACGTGGAGATTGTCGCTTTGCAGAAGGGCGATCTTGAAAATACTCATGCCTCCTTTAATACCTACCGTCTGGGTGAAAAAACTCGCTGGTTGCTGAATGAACCGGAAAGCAAACTGGCGAAACTGAAATATAGGGCAGCGGCGGCTCTGCACGGTATTACCCGCGCAGCGACTTGGAAAGCGCTCAATGTTGCACGCTATGGCGATGAGGCGCGCAATCTGATTTTGGCAGCTATTTGCGGCGGGAATCCGCAAGCGTTTGAGGCGGATGTCTTTATTGCTCATTTTGGGCCCGCAGGCGTAACGGCCGCCAAGCTGCGTGAGCTTGGGATGATCCGCGGAAAAATCGCCACGGTATTTCATGGGGTTGATGTTTCGCACCGGGGCGTTTTGGCCCGCTATACCCCTGAGTATCAGCAGCTGTTTCAACGCGGTGATTTAATGTTGCCCATCAGCAATCTCTGGGCCGGACGTTTAAAAAACATGGGATGCCCGCCGCAAAAAATTGCCGTCTCGCGTATGGGAATCGATATGACACGCTTTACGCCACGCCAGTTGAAATCGCCAACTACACCGCTGGAGATTATCTCTGTTGCCCGGTTAACCGAGAAAAAAGGACTGCACCTCGCCATCGAAGCTTGTCGTCAGTTAAAAGAGCAGGGCGTTTCATTTCGTTATCGAATTCTGGGTATCGGCCCTTGGGAGCGTCGTTTACGTACGCTGATCGAGCAATATCAACTCGATGACGTTATTGAGATGCCCGGCTTTAAGCCCAGTCATCAGGTAAAGGAGATGCTTGAACAGGCGGATGTATTTTTGCTGCCTTCGATCACCGGAAGAGACGGCGATATGGAAGGGATCCCGGTGGCACTGATGGAGGCAATGGCGGTGGGTATTCCGGTGATTTCCACCGTTCACAGCGGGATCCCGGAGCTGGTCGAGTCGGGTAAATCAGGCTGGCTGGCACCGGAAAACGACGCGCAGGCACTGGCAGAGCGTTTAGCGGCATTTAGCCTGCTCGACAGTGAGCAGGTACAGTCGATTGTTCAGTGTGCGCGTGAAAAAATTGAAAATGAATTTAATCAGTTAGCTATCAATAAACAGTTAGCCAGTCTGCTGCAAACGATGTAAATCGAGGTTGTATGTCAGAGAACAAACTCTCACGCCGAACTTTTCTGACGGCGGGCTCTGCGCTTGTCATGCTGCATTCTCCCGTTGTTCGCGCGCTTGAATCATCGGGCAGCGTCAACATTCAGGATTACAACCCACAGGATTGGGTGGCCTCTTTCAGGCAGGCGTTCAAAGAAGGGCAAATGGTCGTCGTACCAAAAGGCCTGGAATGTAAGGATCTCAATACTGCTATTGTTATTCCGCCAGGCAAAACGCTCTTCATACAAGGGCGAATAAGTGGCAATGGTCGTGGGCGCTTTATTCTGCAGGATGGATGCAAAGTGGTGGGCGAGCAGGGCGGGAGCCTGAAGAACGTTACCCTGGATGTGCGTGGTTCGGACTGTGTAATAAAAAGGATTGCCATGAGCGGTTTCGGTCCGGTGACGCAAATCTATATCGGCGGTAAAACTTCAAGGCTGATGCGTAATCTGATTATCGATGATATTACTGTCACACGCGCTAACTATGGGATTTTGCGTCAGGGTTTTCATAACCGAATGGATGGCGTAAAGATTACAAACTGCCGATTTAGCGATCTCCAGGGAGATGCCATTGAGTGGAATGTGGCTATCAACGACAGCAACATCCTCATTTCTGACCACGTCATTGAACGTATTAACTGTACCAATGGCAATGTGAACTGGGGCATCGGTATCGGGCTGGCGGGCAGTACCTATGACAATAGCTATCCCGATGAACTGGCGGTAAAAAACTTCGTGGTGGCGAACATCACCGGTACCGACTGTCGGCAGTTAGTTCATGTGGAGAACGGCAAGCATTTTATCATTCGTAATATTACCGCGCGAAATATCACACCGGATTTCAGTAAGAAAGCGGGCATTGATAATGCGACGGTTGCTATTTATGGATGTGATAACTTCGTGATCGATAATATCAATATGGAGAACAGCGCAGGTATGCTCATTGGTTATGGCGTTATCAAAGGTCGATATTTATCCATTCCACAAAACTTTAAGCTAAATAATATCCATCTCGATAACACCAAACGTGAATACAAATTACGCGGAATTCAGATCTCCTCTGGTAATGCAACGTCATTCGTGGCCATCACCAACGTGGAGATGAAGCATGCCACGCTTGAGTTGCACAACCAACCGCAGCACCTTTTTTTACGTAACATCAGGGTGATGCAGCAATCGGCTACGGGTCCCGCACTTAAGATGCACTTCGATCTGCGCCAGGACGTACGCGGTAAGTTTATGGCTAAACAGGACACGCTACTCTCGCTGGCCAGTGTTCATGCAGTAAACGAAGTCGGGCAAAGTTCAGTTGACATCGACCGCATAAACCATCAGGTAGTGAATGTAGAAGCGGTGAATTTTCGACTACCGGGGCAGGGGAGGTAACCCCACTATATTCTTACTGGATATCATTGGCTAAAAGATTATAATCACCCAATTACTGTTAAAGCTGGGGCTGGGCAGCATCGACTACTCAGGGAAGACGCTCATCTTTATCATATTTTTTTGTGTTACGAACAGACAAAGTGATTTATGAACGATAAAGTTTTGCTCATCGGTGCCTCCGGATTCGTGGGGACCAGACTCCTGGAGACGGCTGTTGCGGATTTTGATATCAAGAATCTGGATAAACAGCAGAGTCATTTCTATCCGCAAATCACGCAAATTGGCGATGTTCGCGACCAACAAGTTTTGGATCAGGCGCTTTCAGGCTATGATACGGTTGTTTTGCTAGCGGCTGAACATCGTGATGATGTCAGTCCTACTTCACTCTACTATGATGTGAATGTTCAGGGGACGCGCAATGTATTGGCCGCTATGGAGAAAAATGATGTTAAGAACATCATTTTCACTAGCTCTGTCGCCGTTTATGGTCTGAACAAAACTAATCCTGATGAAAATCATCCTCACGATCCCTTCAACCACTACGGTAAAAGCAAGTGGCAAGCGGAAGAGGTCCTGCGTGAATGGCATGCCAAAGCTCCAGATGAACGCTCACTGACCATTATCCGCCCAACGGTTATCTTTGGCGAACGCAATCGCGGCAACGTTTATAATCTGCTGAAGCAGATCGCTGGCGGTAAGTTTATGATGGTTGGGGCGGGTACGAATTATAAATCAATGGCTTATGTGGGTAATATTGTTGAGTTTATCAAGTATAAACTGAAGAATGTGACTGCTGGTTATGAGGTTTATAATTACGTTGATAAACCTGATCTCAATATGAATCAACTTGTTACCGAAGTTGAACAGAGCTTAAGTAAAAAAATCCCCTCAGCACACTTACCTTACGCTTTAGGCATGTTAGGTGGCTATTGCTTTGATATTTTGGGTAAAGTGACCGGCAAAAAATATGCCGTCAGCTCTGTGCGCGTGAAGAAGTTCTGTGCCACCACACAGTTTGATGCAACGAAAGTCCACTCATCCGGTTTTGTTGCTCCTTACACATTATCTCAGGGACTGGATCGCACTTTAAAATACGAATTTTTGCACGATAAGAAAGATGACATTACGTTTGTCTCTGAGTGATTGTTGTTTGTAGAGTGTCTGGGGCTTAGTTAACTTCGATTTTTCGGGAATGCTATAAAACTGACGAGATGAGTTTGTTTCCGAGGAATCCGAGTTCACCTCGGCGCTGGTGAAGTGTAGAGTTTGCATTCGGTTTACCTCAACCTGGTTATATCGTGTTGAGGATGGAGCCAGCAATACTGGCTAACGTACGGCTAAAGTCTATACTTTATCAGCCGTTTGGAGGTAGGAGAGAGAATGACTAATTTGAAAGCAGTTATCCCGGTAGCGGGCCTGGGGATGCACATGTTGCCAGCCACGAAGGCAATCCCTAAAGAGATGCTGCCGATCGTTGACAAGCCGATGATTCAATACATTGTCGACGAAATTGTAGCTGCAGGTATCAAAGAAATCGTTCTGGTAACTCATGCGTCTAAGAACGCGGTTGAGAACCACTTCGACACCTCTTACGAACTCGAATCGTTGCTTGAGCAACGTGTTAAGCGCCAGTTATTAGCTGAGGTGCAGTCTATCTGTCCTCCGGGCGTGACTATCATGAACGTCCGTCAGGCTCAGTTACTGGGTCTGGGTCACTCTATTCTTTGTGCTCGCCCTATCATTGGTGATAACCCGTTTGTCGTGGTATTACCTGACGTTATTCTGGATACCGCAAGTGCGGATCCGCTGCGCTACAATCTCGCTGCTATGGTTGCTCGTTTTAATGAAACCGGGCGCAGCCAGGTGCTGGCTAAGCGTATGGAGGGCGATCTGTCTGAATACTCTGTTATTCAAACCAAAGAGGCTTTGGACAACGAAGGTAAAGTCAGCCGTATCGTTGAGTTCATCGAAAAACCGGATCAGCCGCAAACGCTGGATTCCGATCTGATGGCCGTAGGACGCTATGTGCTTTCTGCTGATATCTGGGCAGAGCTGGAAAAAACTGTTCCAGGTGCCTGGGGACGTATTCAGCTGACTGATGCCATTGCAGAGTTGGCTAAAAAACAGTCTGTTGATGCCATGCTGATGACGGGTGACAGCTACGACTGCGGTAAAAAGATGGGTTATATGCAGGCGTTTGTTAAGTATGGGCTGCGGAATCTGAAAGAAGGGCCGAAGTTCAGGAAAAGTATTGAGAAGTTGCTGAATAACTAAGATGTAACTTCGGTCAAATGTATATTAACGAAATAAACATGGCAGTGACCGCTTTAAAATGTAGCAGTGGCTATAATTTGAGATGTCATTGCTTTTTTTATATAAAACAAGGCGTTAAGTTGATTAAGAGAATCTTGATACCTTTGTTTTTTTTCTTGTTTCTACCTTCGATTGGTAAGACAATTAGTCGTTAGATTTCAAGCGTCTAAATGGTCCAGTACAGATATGGGGCGAGTGTAGTGCACTGGTAGCTTTTGAGCCAGGGGCGGTAGCGTTCTCTTGGTTGGGAAATAACATAATTTGAGACGTTGCAAATTCGCGCGTTGCTGTAACCCTTCAAAAACTTAAATTTGAATAACTTATGAATAATATTGCTTTTATTGTGACCAAATCTGAGATCGGTGGGGCTCAGACATGGACAAATGAAATGATGAAATTAGTGAGGAACGATAGCTCTGTTCACTTGATAACATCGGAAGAAGGATGGTTAACTGAACAGGGTAATTTCGATAATATCCTGATATTGCCTCAGTTAAAAAAGCATTTTAGTCTTACAGGTTATTTCGCTCTTCTGAAATACATTAAAAATGAAAAGATTAGAGTAATGATAGCCAGTTCTGCAAATGCTGGTATTTATTCCAGAATGGCAAAATTATTTACTAGATTTAGGTGTGTATATGTTTCGCACGGATGGTCATGCATATATAATGGTGGCACGTTAAAGTTATTGTTTATCAAAATTGAAAAATATCTTTCTCATCTTACTGATGTAATTTGGTGTGTTTCAAAAAGCGATGAGGAAAAAGCTCGGAATATTATTGGGATTAGACAAAATAAGATAATAACATTGACTAATTCTATACCAAAAATGAAATGTAAAGAAAATCATGAAAATAATAGAAAGATAGTTTTTGTTGGTAGGTTAACTCATCCTAAAAGACCAGAGCTTTTGGCTGATGTTGTAAGAAAACATCCTGATATCCAATTGGATGTTGTTGGCGGTGGCGATTATTTAGAAAAATTAAGAGATAAATTTAAAGATTGTGCCAATATTAATTTTCTTGGTGAAATTAAGAGCTTTAATAATTATTCAGATTATGATGTTTTTGCTCTAATATCGGATAGCGAAGGATTACCAATGTCCGGATTAGAAGCTCATACTGCGGGTATTCCTCTTTTGATTAGCGATGTTGGTGGATGTAAAGAATTAATCGATAAAAATGGAATAATTGTTTCAAATATTCCGAAAGAAATTGAACAAGGCTTATTAGATATCTTTGATAAATATGATATTTACTTGGCCGCAGCGCAACTAGAGAAGAAAAAATTTGATTTCAATAGTTATTCTAGTGCTTATAAAAGATTAATCTTAGGATTATAATTCATTAACGGAAAACAATAAAATGAGAATATTAGTAACAGGTGGGGCTGGTTTTATTGGGTCTGCTGTTATCCGGCATATTATTAAAAATACTCAGGATGTCGTTATTAATGTAGATAAACTAACTTATGCTGGTAACCTTGAGTCCCTTAATGAAGTTAAGGATAGCGACCGTTATTATTTTGAGCATGTGGATATCTGCAATAAAGTGGTAATGGATCGAATTTTTGCGATCCATAAACCGGATGCAGTGATGCATCTTGCAGCAGAAAGCCATGTGGATCGCTCAATTACTGGACCTGCCGCTTTTATCGAGACCAATATTGTAGGAACCTATGTTCTGCTGGAAGCAGCGCGTGCTTATTGGTCTACTCTAGATGAGAGTACCAAAAAAGAATTTCGCTTTCACCATATTTCGACAGATGAGGTCTATGGTGATTTGCCGCATCCTGATGAAGTTAAAAATGGAGAGGTGCTGCCGCTGTTCACTGAAAAAACGGCATACGCCCCCAGTAGTCCTTATTCTGCCTCTAAAGCGTCCAGCGATCATCTAGTTCGTGCGTGGTTACGTACTTACGGTTTACCGACGGTTGTCACGAACTGCTCCAATAACTATGGCCCGTATCACTACCCGGAAAAGTTGATTCCGTTGGTGATCCTTAATGCGCTGGAAGGTAAACCTTTACCTATCTATGGTAAGGGGGACCAGATTCGCGACTGGCTGTATGTTGAGGATCATGCCCGCGCGCTATATACGGTTGTCACTCGTGGAAAGCCTGGCGAGACATACAATATAGGTGGTCATAACGAGAAGAAAAATATTGATGTAGTACATACTATTTGTGACCTACTTGATGAGATTGTACCTACGGAAGGCTCTTACCGCGATCAAATTATCTACGTGACTGACCGGCCTGGACACGATCGCCGATATGCGATTGATGCGGACAAAATTAGCCGTGAGTTGGGTTGGAAACCGTTGGAAACGTTTGAGAGTGGTATTCGTAAGACTATTAATTGGTATTTAAAGAATGCTGAATGGTGCCGCCGGGTGCAGGATGGTAGCTACCAACGTGAACGATTAGGATTAGAATAACATGAAAGGTATTATTTTAGCCGGTGGTTCAGGAACTCGATTATACCCAATTACAATGGGAATATCCAAACAGTTGCTTCCTGTATACGATAAACCAATGATTTACTATCCTTTATCAGTTTTAATGCTAGCGGGGATACAAGATATATTAATAATAACAACGCCTGAAGATCAGCAAGGTTTTGTCCGACTTTTGGGGGATGGACGCCAGTTTGGCATCAGCCTTTCCTATGCTATACAGCCCAGTCCTGATGGCCTAGCGCAGGCATTTATCATTGGCGAGAAGTTTATTGGACAGGATTCTGTTTGTCTTGTCTTGGGTGATAATATATTTTTTGGGCAGGGGTTTACACCAAAGCTACTCGCTGCAGCTGAAAGAAAATCAGGAGCTACAGTTTTTGGATATCAGGTTATGGATCCTGAAAGATTTGGAGTGGTGGAATTCGATGATAGATTTAAAGCTATAAGTATCGAAGAGAAACCAGTTAATCCGAAATCAAATTGGGCCGTAACTGGTCTCTATTTTTATGATAATAATGTAATAAATATTGCGAAATCAATAACCCCTTCATCAAGGGGTGAGCTTGAGATTACAACAGTTAATGAAGTTTATCTGAAAAATCAATCCCTGACTGTAGAACTCTTGGGGAGAGGTTTTGCCTGGCTTGATACTGGTACGCACGATAGCCTAATTGAAGCAGGCAGCTTCGTTGAACCAGTGCAAAAAAGACAGGGAATGATGGTTGCTTGCCCTGAAGAGATTGCATGGCGAAATAGCTGGTTAACGGATAGTGATTTAGTTTCAAGAGGGGAGTATTTGAAAAAAAATCATTATGGGCAATATTTGCTTAGGTTAGTAAAAGGTCATGACTAATAAAATAAAATTAATCCAATTAAATAAAAAAGGTGATCATAGAGGCGCTCTGGTTGTAGTAGAGCAATTTAATGATGTTCCTATTGAAATTAAAAGAGTGTACTACATGTTTGACACTGAAGAAGGTGTTAGACGTGGTTTTCATGCGCATAAAAATTTAACCCAAATAGCTATCCCTTTAAAAGGTTCATGTAAATTTTTGCTTGATGATGGAAAAACGATTGAACATATTGAACTAGACTCTCCTTCTGTTGGATTGGTTATTGAACCTATGGTTTGGCATGAAATGTATGATTATTCATCAGACTGCGTGTTAATGGTATTAGCTGATGACTACTACGATGAAAATGATTACATTCGTGATTATAATAAATTTCTGCAGGAGGTGAACAATGCTTGATTCTGTATTTGTTTCTAAAAATACAATACTTGAATTAGTTGAGATAAGTGATGCCGAATTCATATATTCTCTAAGAATGAATGAAAACCTAAACAGACATATTTCATCAGTTTTGGCGGGGGTTGACAATCAGATTCAGTGGATAAAAGAATATAAAAAAAGAGAGCGTTTGTCGGAAGAGTATTATTTCATCATAAAAAGAAAAGATACCAATATTCCTATTGGAACCATTAGGCTTTATAATATTACAGAAGATAATCGTTTTTGCTGGGGGAGTTGGGTGTTAAATGAAAGCAAAATGAAAAGCTCAGCAATAGAGAGTGCATACCTGCTTTATAAATTTGGTTTTTTATATAAAGGCTTTATATCTTCATACTTTCAGGTAGAAAAAGAAAATAAAGATGTTTTAGCGTTTCATATTAAATCTGGTGCGAGGGTTGTTCGAGAGGATAATGTTAATTTACATTTTGAATTTAGCTTTGAAGATTTTATTAAACTAGAAAAAAAATACCACAAATATTTTTAAGGAGATTGCAAATGATAGATTTTTTGAATTTAAAAGAAATCAATGGTCGTCATAAAGATGAATTAAAAGAGGCGTGTTCAAGGGTTATTGATTCAGGGTGGTATATTATGGGGAAAGAATTAGCTTCTTTTGAAAAAGAATTTTCCCAATGGTGTGGAGTTAAATATTCTATAGGTGTAGCAAATGGTTTAGATGCTTTGATTTTGGTTTTGAATGCTTGGAAGAAAATGGGGAAAATTAAAGCTGGTGACGAAGTGATAGTCCCGGCAAATACGTATATAGCATCAGTGCTTGCAATTACATTAAATGATTTAATACCTGTATTTGTAGAACCAGACACAAACACGTTCAATATTGATGTATGTAATATTGAAAAAGCAATTACTAAGAAAACAAAGGTTATTTTACCAGTTCACCTATATGGTCAAATTTGTCCGATGGAAAATATTATGACCCTAGCCAAAAAACATGGTTTGCTTGTTTTGGAGGATTGTGCACAAGCACATGGAGCGACATTAAATGGTATAAAGGCTGGTAATTGGGGAGATGCGGCTGCATTTAGCTTCTATCCTGGAAAGAACCTTGGAGCTTTAGGCGATTCAGGTATGATAACAACAAATGATTCTGAATTATTGGATATCCTTACTGCGCTACGAAACTATGGGTCCCATATAAAATACGAAAATTTATATCAAGGTGTTAATAGCCGTCTTGACGAAATTCAAGCAGCTATTTTAAGAGTTAAAATCAAGCATTTGGATTCCGATAATGAGATCCGAAGGGCTATTGCTTCCAAATATGCAAAAGAAATTAAAAATCCTTTAGTTGAATTACCTGATAATCCATTTGACAAAAGTCATGTATGGCATTTATATGTAATCAGGTGCGATTATAGAGAACAGCTACAAAAGTATTTATCTGAAAATGATATACAGACAATGATTCACTATCCAATTCCTCCACACAAGCAAAAAGCTTTAATCGAATATAAGGGATACAATCTCCCTATTACAGAGAATATCCATCAAACAGTCCTCTCACTTCCTATTAGCCCAGTAATGAAATTGTCTGACGTTGAAAAAGTTATTAATTGCATAAATACTTTTAGTATATGAAAAAAATAATATCTGTTACTTTTTTTTCTGGGTTACTGACATTGACAAGAATGATGTCAGGTTTCATTATTGCAAAATTTATTGCTTTATATACAGGACCTAGCGGGTTAGCTCTTTTATCACAATTGCAGAATATAAGTAACATACTTAACGGATTTGCCACATCATCTGTGGGACAAGGTATAGTAAAATACACAGCAGAAAAAAAAAATGGTGGGCTAGAAACTTGCTCTAGCTGGTGGAAGGCTGGACTTATGATTAGCTTCATTTCTCTATTAATAAGTTCGCCATTGATACTTTTGTTTTCAAGGCAAATAAGTGAGTTTCTATTAGGGGATGAAGATTACTACTTATTTATATTGTTGATTATAGCATCCACACCACTAGCCATAATAGGGACATTATTACTATCTATACTGAATGGATTAGAGGAATATAAAAAATATATTGTTGCAAGCATTATATCTGTAATTTTTTCATGTTTATTAATGATAATATTAGTATATTCATATGGCGTAATAGGAGCATTGATATCAGCGTCAATTCAGAATGGCTTATTAGGTCTGATAACTATTATTTGTGTTTTTAGACAAAAATGGTTTAGGCTTAATTTTTTTTGGGGATACGTTAATAAAGAGCAACTTAAAGGTATATCTGGTTATGCCTTAATGGCTATTGTTAGTGCAATATCGATACCCATCACACAGCTTGCTATAAGATATATTATGGTTCATAAGGTTGGGTGGGATATAACTGGACAGTGGCAGGCTGTTTGGAAAATATCGGAAGTGTACTTAAGTGTTATTACATTGTCCTTGAGTACATATTTTTTGCCAAAATTATCTTCATTGAAAAACATGAGAGAAATACAAAAAGAAATAAGTAGTGCATTTCTTATTATATTCCCTCTTGTAGTAGTTATGGCTTTCGGTATTTATTTCCTTCGGGATTTTATTATTTTAGTTCTTTTTACTTCAAATTTTAATACTTCAAGGGAATATTTCAGCATCCAGCTTTTGGGAGATGTGATCAAAATAATAAGCTGGCTCTATGCATATCCGATGATATCAAGGGGGATGGTTAAATTGTACATATGTACAGAAATAATTTTCTCACTTGTTTTTGTTTTTTTATCATATGTATTGATCAATAAATATGAAGCTCACGGCGCAAATTATGCGTATCTAATAACATATGTAATGTATTTTATAACTATGTATATATTTATGGCCAGAATAACTAAACGAGAGAGTTATGAGAATTTTGTTAGTCGGTGAATTTTCAGGTGTACATACTCAACTATCCAAAGCGCTAAAAGAATCTGGTCATTTTGTGACAACAATATCTGATGGCGATGCTTATAAAAATTTTCCGCGTGATATAACAATTCCTTCAAAAAATCATAAATCAAAGATATTACTTTTGGTAGATTATTTTTTTGATTTTCTAGGTGTGAAAGGACTTTTCTCTTACTTCAAATATAAACGTTTACTATCTAAATTGTCAGGCTTTGATATAGTTCAATTTATAAATCCAGCACCTCTGTCGGCATTTGGATCATTAGCTAGTATTCTTTTAATAAGAAAAATATCAAAACAAAATAAAAAATTAGTCTTATGTGCATTGGGGGATGATTACAGATGGGTTAATGCTTGTTTGCATGGGAATTATAAATATTCTGCTCTTGATAACCTAAACTTGAAAACTCTTCCTAAGTATCTTTATACTTTAAAGTATAAATATGGAATCTTTTACAAGCAACTTCAATGGTATGTCGAAGCAAAATGTAGTGCTATTATACCCGGTTTAATTGATTACCAAATTGCCTATGAAAAGCATCCTAAATTAACCAAAATAGTAAGATTGCCCTTACATACTTGTGACTATAATATAGATGTAGATAAAATTAAGCGTAAATCTGAAGAAATTATTATTTTTCATGGATGGCAAATTGGAAAAGAATTCAGAAAAGGAAACTATTTATTTGATGATGCAATGAAGGTGATTCTAGATAAATATGGTAAGGATAAGATCAAGTATGTTGTATGTAAATCGGTACCATACCAACAGTATTTAGAACTTCTTTCAGGAGCTGATATTTTTTTAGATCAGGTATATAGTTATGATTACGGTGTCAATGGATTACTAGGGATGGCATACTGTTCTGTTGTATTTTCGGGTTTTGAAGATAATGCAGACAACATTGGAGTTAACGCTATACCAGACCTTCAAAATTTGATTGGCAAATTATCGTTTTTAATTGAAAATCCATCAGAAATTGAAAAAATTAAATGTAATGCATATAATTATTTTTTAGAGAACCATAATGCAAAAAATATAGCAAATGAATATATTAAGATATGGGATAATTGCTGATGATAGCAAAAAAAAAACACAGTTCTCTATATTGCATTATTTCTATTGTTGTTACGTCTTTGTTTGTTTTACGGGCTTTTTATTTTACACATTATGAGGTTCAGATTACAAGTGATACACTTGAATATTATTATAATTTTAAACACATAGAAGATTATTTATTTCCATATGGTATAGAGATTGTACTGCCATTAAGCATGATGTTTGTGAAACTATTTGGTGGGGATTTTAATGTTTATTTATTTTTTTGCTTGCTTCTGTGGGGGCCATTAATATTTTATACTGTATACATCAGTTGCCATAAGCCATTGCTATTTATTGTTCTTTTTTTCTTTTTTACTCCTTATTTTTATACTAATGCTATTCTCATAGTTAGGCAATATATGGCAGCGGTATTTTACTTATATTATCTTTACTTCAGTGCAAAGTCATATAATAAACTTGCAACAATTCTTGGGCTGCTTTCCATATTTTCTCATTTCTATGCAATAACTTGGATGGTTTTTTCTTCATCTAAATTTATAAAGTTAGTTCTTAATGATAAACTGTACAAAATTATTTTCCCTTCACTTGCTTTAATATTGTTTCTTATTTCAAATATCCATTTGGACTCTATAGCGGCGGTGCTATTGCAATTTAATCTCCCTGAAGTATTGCAAAGAAAAATCGTATACTACTATTATACTGATAATCTAATTCAGAGAGCTAGTTACATAAGTATGATTTTTTCGTGTTTGGTTTTTTCTTTGTCAGCAATAAATATATATGCGCGAAAAAAAGATATTATCTTGAAAGTATCATCTGTAATGTTGTTTAGTTCTTTTTTCTATATTTTGTTGAGTCAGAATATTGTTTCAGCAAGTAGGTTTGGATTTTGGTCTTATTATTTTTCCATTCCATCAATAATTTTATTGGTTTATTTTGCCTTTTCGCTAAGAGAAAAATAAAATGTCTATCGGTGTTTATGTAATATCTCTAGAAGATGAAATTGAACGAAGGAATAGAATTATCTTACAACTTAAGGAACCATTTTTTTTTATTGATGCCATTGATATGAGGCAAATGGACGAAAATAATATGGTTCGATATATTAACAGAGATGCTTTAAAATATCCCAAGGTTAGAAATACAATTACAAGAGGTGAAGTCGGCTGTTCTCTCAGTCATTTAAAAGCTTTGGATAAATTTGTACAAGACGGATATGAGTATGCACTTATCATTGAGGATGATGCACTATTACCTTCAAATTATTTGGAGTTAATAACTGATATCTGTGAAAAAATCACTATACCGTGGGATATTATCTTACTCGGATATTCTAAGTTAAAATTTTCTGAAGCTACTAATTTTTATAAAATGGAACCAATTCTTGTTGAGCAAAAAATTAATATTTTTGAGCTTGGCAAGCCTTGGAGAAATTGGACGTCTGGTACGGTTTCTTATTTGATAAATAAAAACGCTGCTAAGCGATTCATAAAAAAACATAATGGCAAAGTTTTCACTGTTGCAGATGATTGGGATTTTTTTAAGAATAACTTCGAACTTGATATATTACACTGTAGACCGTTAATAGTGTTTGAGGATTTTGATAATTTAAAAAGCTCAATTGAATCTGAACGTGGCACATATATAGCGAAAGAATCTACAATATTAATTTTTTTCAGGATACTACGCGGATATATTCGTAAACTTATTTTGACTATTAGAGGCTTATGAGAATTTTATTTGTAATCACTGGTCTGGGATTGGGTGGGGCTGAGAAACAGGTTTGTCTTTTGGCTGATAAACTTGCAAAATTAGGTCATGAAGTTTTACTTGTTGCTGCTACTCATGGTGGAAATGTCAGACCAAAAAATGAAATCATTAAAATTATAAATCTTGATATGAGAAAAACAATTTTTGGTTTCATCAAGTCTATTGTTTCTTTATGCGGAATAATAAAAGCATATAAGCCAGAGGTTATACATGGACATATGTTTCATGCTAATGTTATGGTAAGAATTGCCAATATTTTCTTGAAAAGAAAGTGGAAGACGATTTGTACTGCACATAATAAAAACGAAGGTGGCGTCATTCGAAAATTGTTGTATAGGTTTACAGATAAGTATAATGACGTAACAACTAATGTTAGCCAAGAAGCCTTAGAACAATTCATTAAGGATAAAGCTTTTAAAAAAAGTAAATCAGTTGCAGTATACAATGGAATAGATACAGATTATTTTAAATATGATGTAGTTTCCAGAAGGAATATTAGGCAGCAATTTGATATAACTGATGGTGATATTTTATTGCTTGCAATAGGGCGTCTAACAGAAGCAAAAGATTATCCTAATTTAATTAATTCATTTAAATTACTTCCTGTTTGTTATAAGCTATTAGTATTAGGTGAGGGCCATGCTAGGGATGATATACAGAGAATTATAAATCAAAATAACCTGTCAACTAGAGTCAAATTGTTGGGTGCGAAAGATGATGTAAAACAATATTACTCTGCATGTGATATTTTCGTTCTACCATCTGCTTGGGAAGGATTCGGTTTAGTCGTAGCTGAGGCTATGTCATGTGAAAGAATTGCTATAGGAACGGATTCAGGTGGTGTGAAAGAAGTAATCGGCGATTCTAATTTTATTATTCCAATTAAAGATCCAGTAGCTTTGGCAGAAAAAATAATTGAAACATCACGATTAAGTGATAGTGCGAAATCTTCAATTTGTGCAAGAAATAGAAGTTATATTATTAGTAATTTTTCTATTGATAATGCTGTTAATAAATGGCTTAATATTTATAGATGATTCTTTTTATTATTTATAATGAGTTAGTTCTATGATTCATGTAAGGGTAGATTACTTGTTGTGAAGCTATAAATGAAATTATATTGTAAGGCACTCTATATTTATTTAAGATTAAAAATCTTCTAGACATTTATGTATACAAAACTGGGAGTGAGAATATTGCTTAACTTATTCTCAAATTTTGAGTTATGATATACATATAACCTGCGTTATATATCGCAGTACCACACCTGACAGGAGTATGTAATGTCCAAGCAACAGATCGGCGTCGTCGGTATGGCAGTGATGGGGCGCAACCTGGCGCTCAACATCGAAAGCCGTGGTTATACCGTCTCCATCTTCAACCGCTCACGCGAAAAAACTGAAGAAGTTGTTGCCGAGAACCCGGGTAAGAAACTGGTACCTTATTACACGGTGAAAGAGTTCGTCGAGTCTCTTGAAACCCCTCGTCGTATCCTGTTAATGGTGAAAGCGGGTGCTGGCACCGATGCTGCCATCGATTCCCTGAAACCGTATCTGGACAAAGGCGATATCATTATTGATGGTGGTAACACCTTCTTCCAGGACACTATCCGTCGTAACCGCGAACTGTCTGCTGAAGGCTTCAACTTCATCGGTACCGGTGTTTCCGGCGGTGAAGAGGGCGCCCTGAAAGGTCCTTCTATCATGCCTGGCGGGCAGAAAGAGGCCTACGAACTGGTTGCACCTATTTTGACTAAAATTGCAGCGATTGCTGAAGATGGCGAACCGTGCGTAACCTATATCGGTGCCGATGGCGCGGGTCACTATGTGAAGATGGTGCACAACGGTATCGAATACGGCGATATGCAGCTGATTGCTGAAGCCTATTCCCTGCTGAAAGGCGGCCTTAACCTGTCTAACGAAGAGCTGGCAACTACTTTCACCGAGTGGAATGAAGGCGAGTTGAGCAGTTATCTGATCGACATCACCAAAGATATCTTCACCAAGAAAGACGAAGAGGGTAAATACCTTGTTGATGTGATCCTGGACGAAGCGGCGAACAAAGGCACCGGTAAATGGACCAGCCAGAGCTCTCTGGATCTGGGCGAACCGCTGTCGCTGATCACCGAATCCGTATTCGCTCGCTACATCTCTTCTCTGAAAGACCAGCGCGTTGCGGCATCTAAAGTGCTGTCTGGCCCGCAGGCTAAACTGGCTGGTGATAAAGCAGAGTTTGTTGAGAAGGTCCGTCGCGCGCTGTATTTGGGCAAAATCGTCTCTTATGCTCAGGGCTTCTCTCAACTGCGTGCCGCATCTGACGAATACAACTGGGATCTGAACTACGGCGAAATTGCGAAGATCTTCCGCGCGGGCTGCATCATTCGTGCGCAGTTCCTGCAGAAAATCACCGACGCCTATGCTGAAAACAAAGGCATCGCGAACCTGCTGCTGGCTCCGTATTTCAAAAATATCGCTGACGAATATCAGCAAGCGCTACGTGATGTAGTGGCTTATGCTGTGCAGAACGGTATTCCGGTACCGACCTTCTCTGCAGCGATAGCCTACTACGACAGCTACCGCTCTGCGGTACTGCCGGCTAACCTGATCCAGGCCCAGCGCGACTACTTTGGTGCACATACGTATAAACGCACCGATAAAGAAGGCGTGTTCCATACCGAATGGCTGGATTAATCTGATTTAGTCAAATTGTGAATCCAGGCCCGGAGCGCTCCTCCGGGCTTTTTTATTGCCAAAAAATGGGATTCAGTCAGGTCCGATATCCGGTGTTGTAGCAAATCACGATATACTGGCGCGATGCAGAGCCGATGCGCCACGTTGTTGGCAGCGTGTTCACCCTAAAATGTTCAACCGGAAGAAGTTACACAGCGAATGAAGATAACTATCTCAGGAACAGGTTATGTAGGTTTGTCGAACGGTATTCTGATTGCCCAGCACCACGAAGTGGTCGCTCTTGATATCGTTCCGACGAAGGTCGAGATGCTGAATCAGAAAAAATCGCCGATCGTTGATAAGGAGATCGAAGAATATCTGGCGACAAAACAGCTGAATTTCCGTGCAACGACCGATAAGTACGATGCTTACCGTGACGCGGACTACGTTATCATTGCGACACCGACTGATTACGATCCGAAAACTAACTACTTTAACACCTCAAGCGTCGAGTCAGTGATCCGCGATGTGGTCGAAATCAACCCAAATGCGGTGATGGTAATTAAATCAACGATTCCGGTTGGCTTTACGAACTCGATTAAAGAACAGTTAGGTATCGACAATATATTCTTCTCGCCAGAATTCCTGCGTGAAGGTCGTGCGCTATACGACAACCTGCATCCGTCCCGTATCGTTATTGGTGAACGTTCCGAACGAGCCGAGCGTTTTGCCGCGTTGCTGCAGGAAGGTGCGGTTAAAAAAGACATTCCGACGCTGTTTACTGACTCGACTGAAGCCGAAGCCATCAAGTTGTTCGCTAATACTTATCTGGCGTTACGTGTGGCCTACTTTAACGAGCTGGATAGCTATGCAGAAAGTCTTGGCTTGAACTCACGGCAGATTATTGAAGGTGTGTGCCTGGATCCGCGTATCGGTAATCACTACAACAATCCGTCATTCGGCTATGGTGGCTACTGTCTGCCGAAAGATACTAAGCAGTTGCTGGCTAACTACGCGTCTGTACCGAATAACATTATTGGCGCGATTGTTGATGCGAACCGTACGCGTAAGGACTTCATTGCAGATTCTATTCTTGCGCGTAAGCCTAAGGTGGTCGGCGTGTACCGTTTGATCATGAAAAGTGGTTCCGATAATTTTCGGGCATCATCTATTCAGGGCATCATGAAGCGCATTAAAGCCAAGGGTGTGCCCGTTATTATTTATGAACCCGTGATGGAGGAAGATGAGTTTTTCCATTCTCGGGTAGTGCGTGATCTTAATGCGTTCAAAAATGAAGCAGATATCATTATTTCCAACCGCATGACGCCAGAATTAGCTGATGTTGCCGATAAAGTGTATACCCGCGATTTGTTTGGTAGTGATTAATCTCGTCTCCATAAAAAAGGCCTTATAAAAGGCCTTTTATTTTAATCAGGTCAGTAATTAAACTTTGTAGAAATTACGGTACCAGTCAACAAAGTTCTTCACCCCATCTTTTACCGTGGTTTCAGGTTTAAAACCAATTACCTCATACAGTGCTTTAGTGTCTGCGCTGGTTTCCAGTACATCACCTGGCTGTAGTGGTAGCATGTTTTTCTTCGCTTCAATACCCAGAGCATCTTCCAAAGCCTGGATATAGTCCATTAGCTCAACCGGTGAACTATTGCCGATATTGTAGACGCGATAGGGCGCAATGCTGGCTGCTGGCGTGCCTGTTTCAACGGTCCATTGTGTGTCTGCGTGTGGAATGACATCCTGCAGGCGAATGATTGCTTCTGCGATATCATCGATATAGGTAAAGTCACGCTTCATTTTTCCGTAGTTATAGACGTCAATACTTTTCCCTTCCAGCATCGCTTTGGTGAACTTGAACAGCGCCATATCCGGTCGACCCCATGGACCGTACACGGTGAAAAAACGCAACCCAGTGGTGGGCAATCCGTACAGGTGGGAATAAGTATGAGCCATCAGCTCGTTGGCTTTTTTGGTTGCTGCATACAGCGACACGGGATGATCGACGGAATCATCCGTAGAGAAAGGCATTTTGCGATTCAGGCCGTAAACTGAACTGGATGAGGCATAGAGTAAATGCTGAATTTTATTATGGCGACACCCTTCCAGTATGTTCAGAAAGCCTGTGAGATTTGAGTCTGCATAGGCATGCGGGTTTTCGAGTGAATAACGTACGCCAGCCTGTGCGGCAAGATGAATGACACGTTCAAAATGCCCGGATGCGAAGAGTTCAGTCATGCCTTCGCGGTCGGCTAAATCAATTTTATTAAACTGGAAACCAGGCTGCGCAAGTAATTCCAGACGAGCTTGTTTAAGACTGACGTCGTAGTAATCGTTCAGATTATCAATACCGACTACTTGATGGCCAGCCTCAAGGAGGCGTTTGCTAACGTGGAAGCCGATGAAACCAGCGGCACCCGTAACCAGGTATTTCATGTTTATTCCTCTTTTTGGCTAAATAATAGCCAGGCACCAACAGGCGCTACTAAAAAGTGGAATGATACCGTTAGATGGTAAAAAAGCTAATTGTTATATTTTTTACGCTTACCATCTTTACTGGTTAGACGGTAAGTATTCACGACATGAATTCATTAAAATGAATTGTAAAGTGCAACGATTGGCGGGCATGAAATCTGATTATTGCTGTTTTTTTGCTCATGAAAGTGTTCTTTGAGTATTTACACTTTTGTTTAATCGTATTGATTTTCAGTAGTGATTGAAATACCAATCAAAATCCCTCAAACAATTTGATTTTTTTATCATTAATCCTATGGCATTGCCTCAATTTATAGCTAAACTAATCCCAGTTTAAGTCTTTCCTTATCTAGGGTTTCTATGTCTGTAAGTGATAACAACATGTCCGGGAGCAGTCATGATCCGGAACAGATTGATCTGATTGATTTACTGGTACAGTTATGGCGTGGGAAAGTAACAATCGTTATCGCGATTGTTGTTGCCATAGTACTTGCTGTGGGCTATTTGGCAGTTGCTAAGGAGAAATGGACCTCAACAGCCATTATTACTCAACCGGATGTGGGTCAGATAGCCACCTATAACAACGCCCTCAACGTGTTGTATGGTGTCAGCGCCCCTAAGGTTACTGAGTTACAGGCAAACGTGATTGGCCGTTTTAGCACGTCATTTTCTGCATTGGCGGAAACGCTGGATAATCAGGAAAAGCCTGAAAAACTATCGATTGAGCAGTCTGTAAAAGGGCAACCATTACCGTTGGCGGTTTCTTATGTGGGTGGCTCACCTGAAGACGCTCAGCGTCAGCTCGCCGAATACATTCAACAAACAGATGAAAAGGTTGCCCAAGAGCTGGAACTTGACCTGGCTGATAACATCAAACTGCAAACCAGTACTCTTGAAGATTCTCTGAAAACTCAGGAAGTGGTTGCTCAGGAGCAAAAAGATCTGCGAATCAAGCAAATCCAGGAAGCGCTGCGTTATGCAGAACAAGCCGGGGTGATTAAGCCGCAGATTCAGCAAACTCAGGATGTTACGCAAGATAGCATGTTCCTGTTGGGTAGTGATGCCCTGAAGTCCATGATTGAGCAGGAATCTACACGTCCTTTGCTATTGTCTGATAACTACTTTCAGACTAAGCAAAAGCTGTTGGATATTGTTGGTCTTAAGCTTGAAGGGGCCGAGTTACACGCCTATCGCTATGTGATGAAACCAACGTTACCGATTCGTCGCGACAGTCCGAAAAAAGCGATTACCCTGGTGCTGGCGGTTCTGCTCGGCGGGATGATTGCGTCTGGCGTGGTGCTGGGGCGAAATGCTCTGCGTGGTTACAACGCAAAAGCAGAGTAAACCTGAACCTGACAACAAAAAACCGGGCAGTGCCCGGTTTTTTCATATCTGCTCTGCAACTTACTGATGACGCTTACGTAAATTCTCAATCACCGTCGTCAGGTCGAGTTTCTGATCCTGCAGCAGCACCAGCAGGTGATACATCAGATCAGAGGCTTCATTTGTCAGCTCAAAACGGTCGTTCACCGTCGCAGCCAGCGCGGTTTCTACGCCTTCTTCACCCACTTTCTGTGCGATGCGTTTGGTGCCGCTGGCATACAGTTTCGCGGTGTAAGAACTGGCTGGGTCAGCGGTTTTACGTTCGGCCAGCAGTTGCTCAAGCTGATACAGGAACAGCCACTGGTGGCTGGTGTCGCCAAAGCAGCTTGAGGTGCCTTTATGGCAGGTTGGGCCAATCGGGTTAACCAGCACTAGCAAAGTGTCGTTGTCGCAGTCAGGCGCAATGCTCACCACATTCAGGAAGTGACCTGAGGTCTCTCCTTTGGTCCACAGGCGCTGCTTGGTCCGCGAGAAAAAGGTCACTTTGCCGCTTTCGAGCGTTTTATCCAACGCCTCCGGATTCATATAACCCAGCATCAATACTTCACCGGAAACCGCATGCTGCACGATGACTGGCATCAGCCCGTCGGTTTTTTCCCAGTCCAGCTCACGGCATTGTTGCTTCGTTAACATATCCTGATCTCCACGCCCTGTGTTGCCAGGTACGCTTTTAATTCGCCAATATTGATAATTTGTTTGTGGAAGACGGAGGCGGCAAGCGCGCCGTCAACGTCGGCGTCCCGGAAAGCTTCCAGGAAATGTTCCATAGTGCCCGCGCCGCCGGAGGCAATCAGCGGTACATGGCAGACGTCGCGCACTTTTTTCAACTGTTCCAGGTCATAACCGTTACGTACGCCGTCCTGATTCATCATGTTCAGGACGATTTCGCCCGCGCCGCGTTTTTGGACTTCCTGCACCCAGTCCAGTGTTTCCCATTGCGTGACGCGGGTACGGCTTTCATCCCCGGTATACTGATTAACGTGATATTTGCCGGTTTCGGCGTCATACCAGGTATCAATGCCCACCACGATGCACTGCACGCCAAAGCGATTCGCCAGACGGGTGATAAGTTCCGGTTCGGCCAGCGCCGGGGAGTTGATGGAGATTTTGTCCGCCCCGAAAGAGAGGATACGTGCCGCATCGTCGATGGATTTAATGCCACCGGCAACACAGAACGGAATATCGATCACTTCCGCCACGCGTGATACCCAGCTTTTATCCACTACGCGGCCATCGCTGGAAGCGGTGATATCGTAGAACACCAGTTCATCTGCGCCTTCATCGGCATAGCGTTTTGCCAGTGGGACAATGTCGCCAATAATCTCGTGATTGCGGAACTGAACGCCTTTTACTACCTGCCCATCGCGGACGTCCAGACAAGGAATTATGCGTTTTGCCAGCATTGAATGGCCTCCTCAACGGTGAACTTACCTTCCAGCAGGGCGCGGCCGACGATCACGCCGCGTACGCCGGATCCGCGCAGGGCTGCTACGTCATCAATACCGCCAATACCGCCAGATGACTGAAACGCCACTTGCGGATATTTGGCGCACACTTCTTCATAAAGCGCGACGTTTGAGCCTGCCAGCGTGCCGTCGCGGGAGATATCGGTGCACAGCACGTGCTTCAGGCCGACGGGTAAATAGGTCTCAACCAGTTCTTCCAGTGAAACCCCGGAATCTTCCTGCCAGCCGCTAACCGCTACCTGTTTGTTCCCACGCTCGTCAATACGAACGTCCAGTGCCAGCACCAGCGCGTCGGCACCAAAACGAGCAAACCAGCTCTTGACTTCCTCGGGGGATTTTACCGCCGTCGACCCCACCACCACGCGCGCCACGCCAGCGTCAAGCAGCGCCGCCACGTCTGCTTCCGTACGTACGCCGCCGCCAACCTGTACCGGAACATTGACGCCAGCGACCAGCGTTTTAATCAGCGGGATCTGCCGCTGCGCCGGGTCTTTCGCGCCGGTTAAATCAACCAGGTGCAGTACTTCGGCCCCCTGAGCGGCGTAATCTTGCAAACGGGGGAGCGGATCGTTGCCGTAATCACGTTGCGTTGCGTAATCGCCCTGATGAAGACGCACTACCGTGCCGTCGATTAAATCTAATGCCGGAATAATCATTACATCTCCAGAAAGTTTTTCAGCAACTGCGCCCCAGCCGCGCCCGAACGTTCAGGGTGGAACTGCACGCCAAAGAAATTGTCCTTTTGTACTGCCGCGGTAAACGGTTCGCCGTAATGACACTGGGCGATGGTCCACGGGTTTACCGGCATAGCATAGCTGTGAACAAAGTAGAAATACGCGCCATCTTCAATGCCCTGGAACAGACGATTTCCCGCCTGCGGATAGACGCGATTCCAGCCCATGTGCGGCAGCGGCAGACCGAAATCGGTCATCTTCGGGACATCCTGCTCAATAATGCCCAGCAGGGATACGCCGTTACTCTCTTCGCTGCGACGGCCCAGCAGTTGCATGCCTAAGCAGATCCCCAGCACTGGTTGCGTACAGGCTTTGATCAGCTCAATCAGTTCACGCTCGTGCAACTGGTCCATCGCCGCCTGGGCGGTACCGACGCCCGGCAGAAACAGTTTATCGGCGCGCAGCACTACATCCGGGTCGCGGCTGACAACAGGATCGTATCCATGGCGTGCGACGGCGGATTTTACCGAGTGCAGGTTGGCGCAGCCGGTGTCCAGAATCACCACGTCCATTACAGCACTCCTTTTGAAGAGGGCAGCGTGTTGCCTTCGACGCGAATCGCCTGACGCAGCGTACGGCCAAAGGCTTTAAACAGGCTCTCCACACGGTGGTGGTCATTTTTGCCTTTGGTTTTCAGGTGCAGGGTGACGCCCATGGTGTAAGAGAGTGAGCGGAAGAAGTGTTCGATCATCTCTGTGCTCAGATCGCCAACGCGCTGGTAGGTAAACTCCGCGCGGTATTCCAGGTGCGGGCGGCCGGAGATATCCAGTGCGCAACGCGCCAGGCACTCGTCCATCGGCAGCACAAAACCAAAACGATTGATGCCGCGTTTATCGCCTAATGCCAGCTTTAAAGCTTCACCCAGCGCCAGACCGGTATCTTCAACGGTGTGGTGATCGTCTATATATAGATCGCCCTTGACGGCTATCTCCATGCGAAAACCGCCATGGGTGGCGATTTGATCCAGCATGTGGTCAAAGAATCCCACGCCTGTGTTGATTTTGCTTTGGCCTTCACGGTCCAGCCAGACTTTGACGTCAATCTGCGTTTCTTTAGTATTACGCTCTACGTGTGCGTAGCGGTCACGTTTGGTCAGCTGCTCGCCGATCATCGCCCAGTTCAGGGTGTCGCGATGGTAACGCAATCCGCTAATGCCCATGTTTTCAGCGAGCTGAATATCGGTCGCCCGGTCGCCAATGACGTAGCTATTCGCCATATCCATGGCCTGTTCAACCAGATACTGTTCAACCAGCTTCACTTTTGGCTTACGGCAATCGCACTCGTCCGCTGGCAGGTGCGGGCAAATCAGTACCTCATCAAATGTCACACCCTGAGAGGTGAAAATTTGCATCATCAGGTTATGCGGACCGTCAAAATCAGCCTGTGGGAAACTCTGCGTTCCGAGTCCATCCTGGTTAGTGATCATAACCAGCTTAAAACCTGCTTTTTGCAGTTTCAGCAAAACGGGAACAACTTCCGGCTCGAAGGCGAGTTTGTCAAAGCGATCGACCTGAAAGTCACTCGGCGGTTCGGAAATCAGGGTTCCATCACGGTCAATAAAAAGATACTTCTGGCTCATACTTGCTCCGCACGTAAGGCGTCAATGACGCGCTGGCTCTCTTCACGGGTTCCGACAGTAATTCGCAGGCAGCCGCTTAACGAAGGTTGTTTATTCTGATCTCGTAAGATAATGCCCTGATCCCACAAAGATTTAAATACGCTACTTGATGCGGTGAAGCGCGCCAGAACATAGTTGGTTTCAGAGTCGAAAACCTGTTCTACACAGCGAATCGTTTTCAGGTTATCTACCAGATACTGACGTTCTTCCAGGATCTGCTCTACGCGTTTACGCATGGCGGAAATCCCTTGCGGCGTCAGGGCCTGGGCGGCGATATCTGCTACCGGCGTAGAGAGTGGGTAAGGGGCAATCACCTTTAACAGCAGATTGATAACCTCTGCATTCGCCAGCGTAAACCCGCAGCGTAAACCGGCGAGAGCAAACGCTTTTGACAACGTGCGTAATATCACCAGATGCGGATACTCAGACAGCCAGCCTGCGAGCGTGGCTTGCGGGCAAAACTCAATATAGGCCTCATCAGCGACCACAATAGCTTTACCCTGCGTCATTTCGAGCAGTGAACGCAGATCCTGCGGGTTAATCAACTGGCCGGTTGGGTTATTAGGGCTGCAAACGTAGACCACCTTCACGCCATCAATCTTGTCCGCGATGCCTTGCAAATCCAGCTGCCAGTTATCAAGGGTCGGAACGGTGCGGCATTCGACGCCAATCGTTTCGGCGCTGACGCTGTACATGCCGTAAGTCGGCGGGCAGTAGAGAATGGCATCTTTACCGGGTTCGCAAAACGCGCGCACCAGCAGCTCGATTCCTTCATCTGCGCCGCGGCTGACCAGCACCTGCTCCGGTTTGACGCCAGCATACTGCGCGTAATTCTCAATCACCGCTTTCGGCTGACACTCCGGGTAGCGGTTCAGCGTTTGTTGACTGAGCTGGAACTCCACGGCGGTGGGATATTCATTCGCGTTGAGCCAGACATCGCCGTTACCGCCGAGACGACGGGCAGACTGATAGGGCGTTAATTCGCGAACATTCTTACGGGCTAAATCAGTGACGCTGAGAAAGTTGTCAGTGCTCATGCTTGCTCCTTCAGGGCGTTAACGCGCAGGGTAACGGCATTTTGGTGGGCAGTCAGTCGTTCAGCAGCGGCCAGTATTTCAATGGTTGAGGCCAGGCCAGAGAAACCTTGTGGGGTTAATTCCTGTACAGTCATCCGTTTCTGGAAGTCAGCCAGCCCAAGACTTGAGCAAGTCGCGGTATAGCCGTAGGTCGGAAGAACGTGGTTGGTGCCAGAAGCATAGTCGCCTGCGGATTCCGGCGACCAGTCGCCGAGGAACACCGAACCGGCGCTGGTGATCTCATCAACCAGTTCACGTGCGTTGCGGGTCTGAATAATCAGGTGTTCCGGACCGTAGGCGTTAGAAATGGCCACGCACTGCGCCAGATCTTTGGCGATAATCAGCCGACTGGCACTGAGTGCCTGGCGGGCGGTCTCAGCGCGGGAAAGCTCAGCGAGCTGGCGTTCAACGGCTTTGGCAACGCCTTCGGCAAGCGTAGCGTCTGGCGTCAGTAGGATTACCTGCGAGTCGGGGCCGTGTTCTGCCTGAGAAAGCAGGTCAGAGGCAACAAAGTCCGGCGTCGCGCCGCTGTCGGCGATAACCAGCACTTCGGACGGACCAGCAGGCATGTCGATGGCCGCGCCGTCAAGACGCTGGCTGACCTGACGTTTGGCTTCGGTCACATACGCATTGCCCGGCCCGAAGATTTTATCGACCTTAGGAATAGATTCGGTGCCCAGCGCCAGCGCGGCAATAGCCTGAGCGCCGCCCACATTAAACACCTCTTTTACACCACACAGTTGCGCGGCGTAGAGAATTTCATCGGCAATCGGCGGCGGTGAGCACAGCACCACTTTTTTGCAGCCGGCGATACGCGCCGGGGTCGCCAGCATTAATACGGTAGAGAGCAGCGGCGCTGAACCTCCTGGAATATACAGGCCCACGGAAGCGATAGGGCGGGTAACCTGCTGGCAGCGCACACCCGGCTGAGTTTCGATATCCACCGGTGGCAGGATCTGCGCGGTGTGGAAAGTATCAATATTACGCACCGCCACCTGCATAGCTTGTTTCAGTTCGTCGCTCAGGCGACTACTGGCTTGCTGGATTTCTTCCTCGGTGACGCGCAGCGCGCCGACCTCGGTTTTATCAAACTTCGCGCTGTATTCACGCAGCGCCCGGTCGCCGTTATTTTTGACGTTCTCAAGGATCTCGGCCACCGTACGGCTGATGCTTTCCGAGGCGGAAATAGCCGGGCGCATCAGCAGTTCGCGTTGCTGCTCGGGGCTACAGCTATTCCAGTCAATCAGGGTATTGAAGCTCATGGCTATCACTCCATCATCTTCTCAATTGGCAGCACCAGAATTGAGCTGGCACCGAGCGCTTTCAGTTTTTCCATTGTTTCCCAGAACAGGGTTTCGCTGCTGACCATGTGCATGGCAACACGCTGCTGGTCGCCGGCCAGCGGCAGAATGGTCGGACGCTCAGCGCCAGGCAGCAGGGCGATAACTTCGTCCAGACGCTCGCTCGGCGCGTGCATCATAATGTATTTGGATTCACGAGCCTGAATAACGCCCTGAATACGGGTCAGCAATTTGTCGATCAGTTGTTGCTTGGCGTCGGCCATTTCGCCGTCGCGCTGAATCAGGCAGGCTTTAGAGCGGTAAATGACTTCCACTTCACGCAGACCGTTGGCTTCGAGCGTTGCGCCGGTGGACACCAGATCACAAATCGCGTCGGCCAGACCCGCACGGGGAGCGACTTCTACAGAGCCGTTTAACAGACAGGATTTAAACGACACCCCTTTCTGATCGAGATAGCGTTTGAGCAGGTGTGGGTAAGAGGTAGCGATACGCTTACCGTTCAGCGCTGCCGGGCCATCCCAGGCTTCATCAACCGGGGTAGCCAGCGAGAGACGGCAGCCGCCGAAGTCCAGACGGCGCAGGGTAAAATAGCGAGGGTCTTCACCCTGTGCGCGGCGGTTGAGCAGTTCCTCTTCGAGAACGTTTTCCCCGATGATGCCGAGGTCAACAACGCCATCCATCACCAGACCCGGGATATCGTCATCACGTACGCGCAGAATATCGATAGGCATATTCTCTGCCATTGCAATCAGGCGCTGGGTGTGAAGATTAATTTTAATGCCGCAACGGGCCAGCAATTCGCGTGAATCATCGCTTAAACGGCCAGATTTCTGCATAGCTATGCGTAAACGGGTGTTGTCTAACATTCTTTATTCCTCGTTATCCTGTCTGAATCAGTTTGGGTCACGCACAAAAAAAAGCCCCCGGAAGAAATCTTCCGGGGGCTTTCTCATACGCTCATGCACCGCTGGAAGATTTAAATGTCTCCCAGCACACATCGCCTGAAAGACTAGTCAGGATGATGGTGATGATGGTGTTTGAATTGAGCGCGTGTCATAAATTTTCTCGATGAATGTTTATTCATTTGATGTCTTTTAACCTAAACCACTTTAGCTACGGAAAGCAAGGGCTTTTTTTGATCATTAATTCATTTCATATTGATACTATGAATTGTCAGCCACCCTGGGCTGGCGTAGCCTTGCGTTATAGGCCAAAAGTCAGGAGAGAAGGCATGAAAAAGGTCGCAATTGTCGGATTAGGTTGGTTAGGCATGCCGTTAGCCATGTCGCTGGCGGCGAGAGGCTGGCAGGTTACCGGCAGCAAAACCACATTGGATGGGGTGGAAGCGGCCCGCATGAGCGGTATCGAGAGTTACTCGCTGCGCCTGGAACCTGAACTGGTCTGTGAGGCTGACGATCTCGACGCACTGATGGACGCCGATGCGTTGGTTATTACGCTGCCTGCACGCCGTAGCGGTCCTGGGGAAGCATTTTACCTGCAGGCAATGCAGGAACTGGTCGACAGCGCGCTGGCGTATCGGATCCCTCGGATTATTTTTACCAGTTCGACGTCAGTCTATGGTGACGTTCAAGGAACAGTGAAAGAGGGGACGCCGCGTAATCCGGTCACGGCAAGTGGTCGTGTTCTGAAAGAACTTGAAGACTGGTTGCACAATTTACCTGGCACGTCGGTGGATATTTTGCGTCTGGCCGGGTTAGTTGGTCCGGGAAGACATCCTGGTCGCTTCTTTGCCGGCAAGACGGCGCCAGACGGACATCATGGTGTCAATCTGGTGCATCTGGACGATGTGGTTTCTGCCATCACGTTACTGCTGCAAGCGCCTAAAGGGGGACACATCTATAATATATGTGCGCCTATGCATCCGGCGCGTAACGTGTTCTATCCGCAGATGGCCCGCCAGTTGGGGATGGAGCCGCCGGAATTTCGCGACGGTACGGATAACGGTAAAGGTAAAGTCATTGATGGCAACCGTATTTGTAATGAGCTTGGGTTTGAGTACCAGTATCCTGATCCGCTGGTGATGCCGATGGAGTGACAAGCCAGCAGAGTGCCGCTGTATACCGCCAGGGGGCGAGTATGAAACCACTGCTGGACGTTCTTATCATCCTCGATGCCTTAGAAAAAGAGGGCAGTTTCGCGGCGGCGTCGGCAAAATTGTTTAAGACGCCGTCTGCGCTTAGCTACACCGTCCATAAGCTGGAAAGCGATCTTAATATTCAGCTACTCGATCGCAGCGGGCACCGGGCTAAGTTCACCCGCACCGGACAGATGCTGCTGGAAAAGGGGCGGGAGGTGCTGCATACCGTTCGTGAACTCGAAAAGCAGGCTATTAAACTACACGAAGGCTGGGAGAATGAGCTGGTTATTGGCGTAGATGATACGTTTCCCTTTTCACTGCTGGCCCCACTCATCGAGTCTTTCTATCAACACCACAGCGTGACGCGTCTGAAATTTATCAATGGCGTGCTGGGCGGCTCATGGGATGCCCTCACTCAGGGCCGGGCGGATATTATTGTCGGTGCCATGCATGAACCCCCTGCAGCGAGCGAATTTGGCTTTGCACGGCTGGGGGTTCTGGAACAGGTGTTTGTGGTTGCGCCGCATCACCCGCTGGCGCAGGAACAAGAACCGTTAAATCGTCGCACTATTCGCCGTTTTCGCGCCATTGTAGTGGGCGACAATGCGCAGCATGCCAATGTCTCAGGTTCTCAGGTGCTTGACGATCAGGAAGCCATTACCGTTTTTGACTTCAAAACCAAGCTGGAACTACAAATCAGCGGCCTGGGATGTGGCTATATTCCGCGCTATCTGGCGCAGCGATTTCTGGAGAGCGGCGCACTGATTGAGAAAAAAGTGGTCGCGCAAATTGTCCTTGAACCCGTGTGGATAGGCTGGAATGAACAGACTGCCGGGTTGGCCAGTGCCTGGTGGCGGGATGAAATTTTAGCAAATAGTGCTATTGCGGGGGTGTATGTTAAAACGGCTGCTGACAAATCAATCAGTTAAGAAAAAATATTCTTTTGTGGCCACTTCAATCTCTTGTTATTTCTCCCCAATTTAGTGCAAAATACGCCGCTTGCAAAAAATGACATTAACCGACGTTTTAATACGCGTCGGTTATTTTTTTGCATCAAACCAATCATTCATAAAAGAGGCCGGGCTTCGTACCGGATAGATACTTACTTAAAAATCGACAGTTGTTGTCGCTGAGGATTAACAAAAAATGGGGCAATTTTTTGCTTACGCGACGGTTTTCGCCGTAATGGGGGATAACCATGTCGCATAACGCTACTCCAAACACCTCTCGCGTGGAATTACGTAAAACGCTTACGCTGGTTCCGGTTGTCATGATGGGCCTTGCCTATATGCAGCCGATGACGCTGTTCGATACATTCGGTATCGTATCAGGAATGACCGATGGTCACGTCCCGACAGCTTACGCCTTTGCACTGATCGCCATCCTTTTTACCGCACTGAGCTACGGTAAACTGGTACGCCGCTATCCGTCTGCAGGCTCTGCCTACACTTACGCCCAGAAATCCATTAGCCCGACAGTTGGCTTTATGGTGGGTTGGTCATCGCTGCTGGACTACCTGTTCGCCCCGATGATCAACATTCTGTTGGCGAAAATTTATTTTGAAGCGCTGGTGCCCTCGATTCCATCGTGGATGTTCGTGGTGGCGCTGGTGGCCTTTATGACCGCCTTCAACCTTCGCAGCCTCAAATCCGTTGCGAATTTCAACACCGTGATCGTGTTGTTGCAGGTGGTGCTGATTGCGGTGATCCTCGGCATGGTCGTTTATGGCGTGTTCGAAGGGGAAGGTGCCGGTACGCTGGCGAGCAGTCGCCCATTCTGGTCCGGTGATGCGCACGTGATCCCGATGATCACCGGCGCGACCATCCTGTGCTTCTCGTTCACCGGTTTTGACGGTATCAGCAACCTGTCAGAAGAAACCAAAGACGCTGAGCGCGTGATCCCGCGTGCGATTTTCCTGACTGCGCTGATTGGTGGCCTGATCTTTATTGTCTCCACTTATCTGCTGCAGTTGTACTTCCCGGATATTTCGCGCTTTAAGGATCCAGATGCTTCGCAGCCGGAAATCATGCTGTATGTTGCCGGTAAGTTCTTCCAGGTCGGCGCGCTGATTTTCTCTACCATTACCGTACTGGCGTCCGGTATGGCGGCGCATGCAGGCGTTGCGCGTCTGATGTACGTGATGGGGCGTGACGGCGTATTCCCGAAAAGCTTCTTCGGTTATGTACACCCGAAATGGCGTACTCCGTCCATGAACATCATTCTGGTTGGGGCGATTGCTCTGTTGGCAATCAACTTCGACCTGGTGATGGCGACGGCGCTGATTAACTTTGGTGCGTTGGTGGCGTTTACCTTCGTTAACCTGTCGGTAATCTCCCAGTTCTGGATCCGTGAGAAGCGTAACAAGACGCTGAAAGATCACTTCCAGTACCTGTTCTTGCCAATGTGCGGTGCGCTGACCGTTGGCGCGCTGTGGGTGAACCTGGAAGAAAGCTCAATGGTTCTGGGCCTGATCTGGGCGGGTATCGGTCTGATCTACCTGGCTTGCGTGACCAAAAGCTTCCGCAACCCGGTCCCGCAGTACGACGAAGATATCGCGTAATCACTGCGTTTAGCTGAAAAAAACGGAGACATGTTCTCCGTTTTTTTATACGTGGGATTTATACAATCTCTTCGGCATACTGCCAGAGTGATTTCAGCAGCATCAACTTTTCTTTGTTATCCGCATATTGCTGGCTCAATAGCTGCAATTCATTGGCGTAATTTTGCAAAAACTCCGGTGTGAATACCTGGCGACGATGGTCCAGCCAGCGCTGCTGTTCAGCTTCGTCCAGCGTTCCCGGGAAGTTACGTGCACGGTAATTAAACAACAGTTTTTCAATGCGCTTATCGACAAAGGAGATATCCAGCGCCGGTAAATTGCGTGGTTCGGTTTCCAGAACGATTTTCATCGCCGCACGGTCAGCATCGCTGAAAAAGCCGTTGTACAGTTGGGCATCCACGTTATCTGATGGAGTAAAGGGTTCCGCATCGGCAAAGATCGCGACCACTTTGTCGCGTATCTGCGGGTTTTCGCGCAGAACTTTGAGATTATCCAGACAATGCTGGCGGTTAATGCCAAGACGGTCGGCATCTTCCGGACGCAGGGTATTCGCCTGTGCCAGTACCGGGCATTTGTTGATGTGCACCAATTTAACCGGTACGGCCGGGTTATCACCCAGATCCGCTTTAGACGTGTAGAGCCGCTCGCGCAGGGCGTCGCTGTCGAGTTCGAGCAGCGGCGAAATATCACCAGCTAAGTCGACCATAATAACCGCGTTACGATTCTCCGGATGCCACGCCAATGGCGCCACCCAACTGGTGTTACCGCGCCATGCGCCGAACATACCAGTGACATGGACCAGAGGTTTCATTTGCGGGACATCAACCAACGCGGCCAGCTTGTGCTTATTACGATGGCTGTAGAGATAATCAAACAGACGCGGCTGACGTGACTTCACTAATTGCGCCATTGCGATCGTGGCGTATACGTCCGCCATCGCATCGTGAGCATTGGCATGCTCAATACCGTTGGCTTTAGTCAAATGCTCCAGGCGGAAGCTGGGTAAGCCGTCGTCGTTTTCCGGCCAGTTAATGCCTTCAGGGCGCAGGGCATAGCAGGCGCGCATCACATCCAGCAGATCCCAACGCGAATTATCGTTCTGCCAACTCCAGGCATAGGGATCGTAGAAATTGCGATACAGGATGTTGCGCGTCACCTCATCATCGAAGCGCACGTTGTTATAGCCCAGGATACAGGTTTTCGGCACGGTGAATAGGGCGTGGATGCGCGCAGCAAAAGCGGCTTCATTCTCTCCCTTTTCACGTGCTTCCTGCGGTGTGACACCCGTAATCAACACCGCCTCAGGCTGCGGCAAATAATCGTCCGCGGGTTTGCAATAAAAGACTTCTGGTTCACCGATGATGTTGAAATCATTATCTGTGCGGATAGCCGCAAATTGCGCGGGTCTGTCCAGCGCCGGATGGGTACCAAAGGTCTCATAATCGTGGAAGAGAAAACCAGGTTGCTGCTTGCCGTCATTCATTGTTCAGTTATGTCCGGGATCAATTTAGCGCTCCTCCAAGAATACCAAAAAATAGTGAGATAATCAGCTATGGTATTATCGAAGCTGGATTGTGTACGCAATAAAGTTGAGATAAACAGGACTTTTATAGAATTAATAAATAAATTCCGCACTGTTAAAATAAATTACGGAAATAAAATATCTTGGAGTTGCGGATTTGTAAACAATCTAATTGATAACCATTATTGTTATTTTCTTCTTCTTTTATTGTGTTCTGGAAACTTTAAAAGTCTTTTATAAACAAAGAGTTTTTATTTGTGTCAATTCGCTGTCATGCATTGTAATGAAATGTGATTGATGTAAAAAATAAATATTCTAAACGCCATATAATCATTGGATATATCTAATAACAGGAGGTTATATGAGCATTAGTCGGCGTAATTTTTTGCGAGGAGTGGGTATAGGCTGTTCAGCCTGTGCGATAGGCAGTTTTCCGCCAGGCGCACTGGCACGAAATTCTCCTGAGAGTATCAAAGGGAAGACATCCCTGACGCCAAGTTTGTGTGAAATGTGTTCTTATCGTTGCCCGATACAGGCGCAGGTAATTAATAACAAAACGGTTTTTATTCAAGGGAACCCTAATGCTCCTCAACAAGGCACGCGTGTCTGCGCTCGTGGCGGCAGCGGCGTTAGCCTGGTCAACGACCCTCATCGCATTGTTAAACCCATGAAACGCACAGGACCTCGCGGGAGCGGAGAATGGCAGGTTATTAGCTGGGAACAAGCGTATAAAGAAATTGCCGAAAAAATGACGGCAATCAAAACGCAACATGGTCCTCAGGGCGTCGTGTTTTCTTCTAAATCCGGTTCGCTTTCAGGGCATTTATTTCAACTGGCGACGGCTTTCGGATCGCCAAACACCTTTACGCACGCGTCGACATGCCCGGCCGGAAAATCGATTGCCGCCAAAGTGATGATGGGCGGCGATTTGGCCATGGATATCGCCAATACCCGTTATATGGTCTCTTTTGGTCACAACCTTTATGAAGGAATTGAGGTTGCCGAAACGCATGAACTGATGATGGCGCAGGAAAAGGGCGCAAAAATGGTCAGCTTCGACCCTCGTCTGTCCGTCTTCTCCAGCAAGGCGGATGAATGGCATGCGCTCAAACCGGGCGGCGACTTGCCGGTGTTGATGGCCATGTGTCACGTCATGATCAATGAAAAATTGTATGACGCGGACTTCGTTGCGCGCTACACCACAGGGTTTGACCAACTGGCAGAAGCAGTACAAGAGACCACGCCGGAATGGGCGCAAAAGCAAGCTGATGTGCCTGCTGATGTCATTGTTCGGGTCACCCGAGAAATGGCCGCCTGCGCGCCTCATGCTATCGTCAGCCCGGGCCATCGTGCGACGTTCTCGCAAGAAGAAATTGATATGCGGCGCATGATTTTTACCCTCAATGTGCTGCTTGGCAATATTGAGCGTGAAGGCGGTTTATACCAGAAAAAAGCGGCGGCAACTTATAATAAGCTGGCCGGAGAGAAGGTCGCTCCGGTGCTGGCAAAACCCGATGTCAAATTACCCAAGCCAACGGCGCAGCGTATCGATCTGGTAGCCCCGCAGTTTAAGTACATCGCGGCGGGCGGTGGTGTGGTGCAAAGCATCATTGATGCTGTGTTAAACCAGACGCCTTATCCGGTGAAGGGATGGATTATGTCCCGACACAACCCTTTCCAAACCGTTACCTGCCGACCGGATCTGGTCAAAACCGTTGAACAGCTCGACCTTGTGGTCAGTTGTGATGTTTATCTAAGCGAAAGCGCGGCGTATGCCGACTACCTTTTGCCTGAATGTACTTACCTTGAGCGCGATGAAGAAGTTTCAGACATGTCGGGTCTGAATCCAGCCTATGCCCTGCGCCAGCAGGTAGTAGAACCTATTGGTGATGCGCGTCCAAGCTGGCAAATCTGGAAAGAGCTGGCCGTGCAGTTAGGCCTTGGGCAATTCTACCCATGGCAGGATATGCAAACGCGTCAGTTATACCAGCTTAATGGCGATCATGCGCTGTCTGCTGAACTGCGTGAGAAAGGGTATCGGGAGTGGGGTGTTCCGTTACTGCTGCGTGAACCTGAAGCGGTGCGTCAGTTTGTGGAACGCTATCCGGGTGCGGTGGCGGTTGACAGCGACGGTACCTATGGCGAGCAACTGCGCTTTAAATCTCCTTCAGGAAAAATAGAGCTTTATTCTGAAGAACTGGAGACGCTCCTGCCTGGCTACGGTATTCCGCGCGCGCGCAATTTTGCGCTCAAAGGCGATAGTGAGCTCTATTTTATCCAGGGAAAAGTGGCGGTTCATACCAACGGTGCGACGCAATACGTGCCACTGCTTAGCGAGTTGATGTGGGACAACGCGGTGTGGATCCACCCGCAAACGGCCCGTGAAAAAGGCATCAAAAGCGGCGATGACATCTGGCTGGAAAATGCGACCGGCAAGGAAAAAGGCAAAGCGCTGGTCACCGCCGGAATTCGGCCCGATACGCTGTTTGTTTATATGGGATTTGGCGCCAAGGCGGGAGCCAAAACCGCAGCGACAACGCACGGTATCCATTGCGGTAATTTGCTTCCGCATGTCACCAGTCCGGTTTCCGGTACGGTGGTCCACACCGCTGGCGTTACGCTTCGTCGGGCATGAGAAAGGAGAACATCATGAATCAAGCAACAAACCCTTATGTCATGCTGCATGACGAGAAACGCTGTATCGGCTGTCAGGCATGTACGGTTGCCTGCAAAGTTTTGAATGACGTGCCAGAGGGATTTAGCCGTCTACAGGTGCAGATCCGTTCACCCGAACATGAACCCGAGGTGCTATCCCACTTCCAGTTTGTTCGCGTTTCCTGTCAGCATTGTGAAGATGCGCCGTGTGTCAGCGTTTGTCCGACCGGTGCGTCATTTCGCGACGAAAATGGCATTGTGCAAGTGGATAAGTCTCGCTGTATTGGCTGTGACTATTGCGTTGCCGCTTGTCCGTTCCACGTTCGTTATCTCAATCCGCAAACGGGAATTGCCGACAAATGTAACTTCTGTGCAGATACCCGACTGGAGACTGGACAATCGCCCGCCTGCGTTTCCGTTTGCCCGACGGATGCGCTGAAATTTGGTCGTCGTGACGACCCGGAAATTCAGCACTGGATAAATCAAAAAGAGGTTTATCGCCAGCAGGATACGCGTAGCGGCCCGGTGAGTGTTTATCGGCGTAAAGAGATCCATCAGGAGGGTAAAGCATGAATTCTATCTGGGGAGCAGAGCTTAACTATGCGCCGGACTACTGGCCGCTGTGGCTCATTTATGCAGGCGTTGTTATTGTGCTGATGATTGCGGGCCTGGTTATACACGCGCTGTTACGTCGGATGTTGTCACCCAAAACAGCTACTGGAGAAGAACATCGGGATTACCTCTATTCGCTGGCAGTTCGCCGCTGGCACTGGGGTAATGCGCTGCTTTTTATCCTGCTTCTGCTGAGTGGCCTGTTTGGGCACTTCTCTGTCGGACCGGTGGCATTGATGGTGCAGGTACATACCTGGTGCGGTTTCGCCCTGTTGGCCTTCTGGGTTTGTTTTGTGCTAATCAACGCAACCAGCGGCAACGGTTGTCATTATCGGGTGAAGTTTAACGGGTTGATATCACGCTGCTTGTTGCAAACGCGCTTTTATCTGTATGGCATCATGAAAGGTGAGCCGCACCCGTTTGCAGCAACGGCAGAGAGTAAATTTAACCCGCTACAACAGTTGGCTTATCTGGCCATCATGTATGCGCTGGTTCCGCTGTTGATCATTACCGGGTTGTTATGTCTCTACCCGCAGGTAATAGGGGCAGGGCCTGTGATGCTGGTGCTGCATATGGTGTTGGCGATTGTCGGCTTACTGTTCATCTGTGCACATATTTACCTGTGCACGCTGGGTGACACACCGGGGCAAATTTTCCGCAGCATGATAGATGGCTATCATCGTCATCGCAGCCATCACGCAGAGACAGCACCGCGTAAAGGGTAATGCCCGCCGCGGTTGATATCTGAAAACCTTTCCTTACAGCAAGAAAATGTGCCTTATGTCACATTTTCTTGCAATTTATCCATGTTTGTTCGCCAGAACTTCCGTAAAAAGAACGGCTATTTCTCCATTTCCTGAGGACATGCTGTTGAAACGCTGTTTGTTTATTGCCGCTTCACTCTTTGCGATGAGTTTTTCGCCCGCGTACGCGACCGAGGTCGTAAGCTTTTCCCCACAGCCACCTGCGATTAATGCCGGGGCGTGGGTATTAATGGATTACACCACGGGCCAAATCCTGACAGCCGGAAATGAACACCAGCAGCGCAACCCTGCCAGCCTGACCAAGCTGATGACTGGTTATGTTGTCGATCGCGCAATCGACAGCAAGCGTATTAGTCCGACAGATATTGTCACCGTTGGGCGCGACGCCTGGGCGAAAGATAATCCGGTATTCGTCGGTTCATCCTTAATGTTCCTGAAAGAAGGGGATCGCGTTTCTGTGCGCGACCTGAGTCGCGGGTTAATTGTTGATTCCGGTAATGATGCCTGTGTGGCGCTGGCGGATTACATCGCCGGAGGGCAGCCACAGTTTGTCGCGATGATGAACAACTATGTGCAAAAGCTGAACCTGCGTGACACGCATTTTGAAACGGTACATGGTCTGGATGCGCCAGGTCAGCATAGCTCAGCTTACGATCTGGCCGTGCTGTCGCGAGCTATCATCCATGGAGAGCCGGATTTCTACCATATGTACAGTGAAAAAAGCCTTACCTGGAACGGAATCACGCAGCAAAACCGTAACGGTTTGTTGTGGGATAAAACCATGAACGTCGACGGTCTGAAGACTGGGCATACCTCCGGCGCTGGATTCAACCTGATTGCTTCTGCTGTTGATGGGCAGCGCCGCCTGATTGCGGTTGTGATGGGGGCGGAGAGTGCGAAAGGACGTGAAGACCAGGCGAGAAAATTGCTGCAATGGGGACAAAAGAACTTCGATACCGTGCAGGTTTTACGTAGCGGTAAGCAGGTCGGTATTGAACGGATCTGGTATGGCGATAAAGAAAAAATTAGCCTTGGCACAGAGCAGGATTTCTGGATGGCCCTGCCTAAAGCCGAAGTCGCGAATATCAAGGCAAAATATGTACTTGATAAGAAAGAACTGGTCGCCCCCATCGCTGCCCATCAACGTGTGGGGGAAATTGAACTCTACGATCGGGATAAACTGGTGGCGCACTGGCCTCTGGTTACGCTGGAGTCTGTCAACGAAGGTGGCGTCTTCTCGCGTCTGAGCGATTACTTCCGCCATAAGGCGTAGTTTTTCCTGATGTGCCTGACTGGCAAGAGTGCGAATCTGCTCACATAATAATCACTGATTCCTTGTGGCCGTCATACCTAAAAATTACACTGTATATAAATACAGTGTAATAACGGAGGTTATATGGAGTACGAGATAAAGCAGGTCGAGAAACGCATAATTGCCGGTTTCCATATGGTTGGACCGTGGGAACAAACGGTAAAGCAAGGTTTCGAACAGTTAATGATGTGGGTCGACGGTAAGCAGATCGTACCGCTGGAATGGATAGCCGTTTATTACGACAATCCTGACGTTGTTCCGGCGGAAAAACTGCGTTGTGATACCGTGGTGTCTGTGCCTGAAGGTTTTGAGATCCCGGAAAACAGTGAAGGGGTGATCCAGACCGAGCTGGCAGGTGGCGACTATGCTATAGCCGTTGCGCGCGTTGAAAATCATGACTTCGCGACGCCGTGGTATCAGTTTTTTGAGCGCCTGATGCAGGATTCGACGTATGCGATAGCCGCTAAACCCTGTTTTGAAGTTTATCTGAACAACGGCATGGAGGACGGTTACTGGGACATTGAAATGTACGTGCCGGTACAGTTGAAGTAACTGTTTTTGGTGTAAATCAGGATGAATGTCCTGGTCATCAGGATGATGTTTTCACCGTAAAAACAGGTACAATTCGCTTCTTTGCTATTCCCTGACGGAGTGCATGAGTGCGTGCAGATAAGTCGCTGAGTCCTTTTGAAATTCGTTTGTATCGTCATTATCGTGTGGTGCATGGCATTCGCATTGCGCTGGCGTTTCTTCTTACTTTTCTGTTGGTACGCCTGTTAAACATTCCCGAAGGTACATGGCCTCTGATCACGCTGGTGGTGATTATGGGGCCAATTTCTTTTTGGGGTAACGTTGTTCCCAGAGCGTTTGAGCGTATAGGCGGAACGATCCTGGGCTCGGTGCTTGGATTGATTGCCCTGCGTCTGGAACTCTTTTCGCTTCCGCTAATGCTGATCTGGTGCGCGGTGGCGATGTTTCTCTGTGGCTGGTTGGCATTGGGTAAAAGGCCGTATCAGGCGCTGCTGATTGGCATTACGCTTGCCGTGGTCGTGGGGGCGCCTGCCGGAGATATGAATACCGCGTTATGGCGCGGTGGCGATGTTATTTTGGGTTCGTTACTGGCGATGTTGTTTACCGGCATCTGGCCGCAGCGGGCATTTATACACTGGCGTATCCAATTGGCACATTGTGTGACGGGATACAATCGGGTGTATCAGGCCGCGCTATCCCCTAATTTGCTTGAGCAACCGCGGCTTGAGAAGCATTTACAGCAGCTCTTAAGCGACGTTGTCAAAATGCGCGGACTCATCGTTCCCGCCAGTAAAGAAACCCGTATTCAAAAATCCATTTTTGAGGCTATTCAAACGGTTAACCGCAATCTGGTCTGCATGCTTGAGCTGCAAATTAATGCGCTTTGGGCCAGCCGCACCAGCCACTTTGTCATGCTGAATGCACAAACTTTGCGTGAAACTCAGCTCAGGACGCAGCAGGCGCTACTGACCATAACCCACGCCTTGTACGAAGGAAATCCGCAGCCGGTGCTTGCCAATACGGAAAAGCTCAATGACACCGTGGCGGAGTTGCGTCAGCTCATTGCTGAGCATAAAGGCGATAATGTCGCAGAAACGCCCATTCACGGCTACGTTTGGTTGAACATGGAAATGGCGCGACAGCTGGAGTTGCTCTCACATTTAATCTGTCGCGCGCTGCGCAAATAAAGAGCAGATGAGGCGATAGGTTCTACTGCTGCTTCGATTCAGCAAAGATTAGAGGTATGATACTGAAAAAGGCTAAAACCATTGGTAACTGCAATGGCTTTACCCTCGATAATTCAGGTTTCAACCATGCATTGTCGATGCAGATGCAACTTGAAGTATGGCGGGCATGAAAGTAATGTTGACCCACTTTAGCCGTTGTTTTAACGAATCCGAATCTCACATTATCAGGGGTGTAAAAATGGAAACTACCAAGCCTTCTTTCCAGGACGTGCTGGAATTTGTTCGTCTGTTCCGTCGTAAAAACAAACTGCAACGTGAAATTCAGGACGTTGAGAAAAAGATCCGTGACAACCAGAAACGCGTTCTGCTGTTGGACAACCTGAGCGACTACATCAAGCCTGGAATGAGCGTGGAAGCGATTCAGGGCATTATCGCCAGCATGAAAAGCGATTATGAAGATCGTGTTGATGATTACATCATCAAAAACGCTGAGATCTCTAAAGAGCGCCGCGACATCTCTAAAAAGCTGAAAGCGATGGGCGAAGTGAAAAACGCCGATGCGAAAGCTGAGTAACGATTTTATGCTCGTTTGGGTCGCTGCTTAGCGGCGGCCCTTATTGCAGTTCGACCCCGCCAGTTACCATCCGCAACAAATGTTGTTCCGGCCAGTGCACTGTCAATTTTTTCTGCGTCAGCATCCATTTAATGTAGTCCACATCATGACGCCTTCTGTCGAGCATCAGACCGACGACGCTGCCGCTGTGCGCGACGTTGACGCCGTATAAATCACATTCTTCTACCAGTGCTAATAGTGAATCAAAATCTGGTTTAGGTAACAGCAACTGGCTGGCGATCGCGCTCAGCGTGGCGGCTTCGCCCATCCGATAAGGGTTTTGACTGATACAGGCTTCCTGTACCTTTTCCCATGCGCGTTTCAGAGCTGGGGCGCCCGCCAGTAGCCCTGACTGACGTGGAGTACGGTGATAATCAGCAGTAAGCAAGGTTTCCGGGCTTTCGAGAACCAGCAGATCGAGTTGAGGCTGGGATTTACAGGCAATTTGCGTGGAGGCGTCGTTATGATCGAACAGCGTAAGCTGGCGGAAAACGGTGCTGTCGGTAGGTTCCAGCGAAACGCAAAGCTGCGCCAGAGTGGATTCGTCTAGCTGATGCCCCAGATACTGTGCCGTGGCGATTGCCGTGGCGGCGATATCCGCTGTGCTGCTGGCCATCCCTTTAGCGACAGGAATGGTTGACTGGACATCTATTCGGATATCCTGACTCATGTGTGCCGGGTATTGCCAGTGCAGCAATAACCTCTCAACCATTGCCCGCGAAAGTGGACGTTCATCTGTCAGCGGTGAACCTGAAGTGACCTCAACGGTGCTATACCATTCAACCGGGCAGGAGACCAATTTCTCACTGCCCAGAATCCAGCCCTGGATAAGTTCTCCGCACGATGCGGGACATTGCGCAACAGCCACGTCTTCACCTATGTGATCAGCAATCCTCGGCGCATAGTGTCATGGCGATCGCGCTATTACCATGATTTGCCGCAATTTGAGGTGCTGCAGTATTATGCAGGAATGCCCAATGTCACAGTTTCAGATATCGCTAAACGCATAACGTCTTGCGCAATCATTAGCTCTTCATTGGTATTAATCACTGCTACTTTGACCATCGCATTTTCCGTTTGAATGAAGGTGGCATTACGCTGATTTTTTTCCTCATCAACGGCCAGACCCAGGAAATTCAGGTTACGACAAATCGCAGCGCGCGCCCGTGCGGAGTTTTCGCCAATACCACCGGTAAACACCAGGGCATCCAGACCACCCATCTGCATAATATAGCTACCAATGGTGGCACGAATGCGCTCAGCAAAAAGCGTCAACGCCAGCGCAGCCTGGTGATTGCCTGTATCTGCGGCATGTTCAACGTCGCGGTAGTCAGGTGAAATGCCAGAAACACCGAGCAATCCGGACTCATTGTTGAGCAATTGATTGAGCTGCTGCGGTGTTTTGCCTTCTCGCAGGGCTATCCAGGGCAAAATGGATGGATCAATATCGCCACTTCGCGTGCCCATCATCACGCCAGATTGTGGTGTAAAGCCCATTGACGTATTCACCGATTGTCCGCCTTTGATGGCGCAGATGCTGCTGCCGTTGCCCAGATGACAACAAACAACGCGCAGGGCGCTGAGTGGCACACCCAGTTTTTCAGCAAGCTGTGAGCTAACGTATTTGTGGCTGGTACCATGAAAACCGTAACGACGAATACCCAACTCGACATAGTAACGCCAGGGCAGGGGATAGATGAAAGAAGGCTCATCAAGCGTTTGATGAAACGCGGTGTCGAACACCGCAACGGCTGGCGTTTTGGGCAATAGCTGGCGGAATACCGCGATCCCCAACGCATTTACCGGGTTATGCAGAGGGGCCAGTTCCGCGAGGCGCTCGATTTCTGCCAGCGTTTCATCAGTTACCAGCGCGGAGTCTTTAAAGGATTCCCCGCCGTGTGCGACGCGGTGGCCCACGCCGTCGATCTCTTCCAGACTGCTGATAATGTGGTGGTTGAGCAGTTTTTCCAGAAGCAACGTTACGGCTTCACGGTGATCGGCTACGTGCAAAGTCTCCTGCCATTTCTGCGCTGGTGTTTTTAGGGTGACCTGTGCATCAGACAAACCGATACGTTCTATCAACCCCTGGCAGATCATTTCACCCTGCGGCATCGCCAGTAGTTGAAACTTAAGCGAGGAACTACCTGCATTAATGGCCATTATTTTGTGAGACATGAAGGTTCCTTTGCATTCAGAAAAATGAACATCTCATCGACTCCGGTATTCTCCAGCGCGCTGGTGACAAATACTTTTTGCGCACCAGCCTGAACTAACCAACTCTCCACAAGAGAAATACGCTGCGGGTTGGCTAAATCGGCTTTGGTAACGAGGCCAATAACGGGTCGGTTCATTGGTCCGGTAAAACCGGGAGAAAATGGTGACCACGGCGCGTCTGCATTGAGTACCAGCGCAATAATGTCCGCTTCACAGGCGCTGGCCAGCAGCGCACTGTACAGGCAGCGGTTCTCAAGATATTCACCCGGTGTGTCTATTGTCGTAGGTGACCAGACTATGGCCTGGGTCTTCTGATAGTGGAGCACCTCTCCGCGCATGCACTGCGTGAGCGACGTTTTACCGCACTGGCTGGGACCAATTAGCATGATACGTTTCATGAGATTACGTCCGGGTGATGGGACACGCGGTAAAACGCATCATTTCGCCCAGCGTTCGGGTTACCTGTTTCAGCGCGTACTCAACGGCTGAAACATCGCCCGTCAGTACCACCGCGCCGGTAAACCGGTCGAGAAAACCAATCTCTACCGCCCCTGATTTCGTGGCGATATCACAGGCGATGATTGAGGCTTCGCTAGGGGTAATGGTCAGAATACCGATCGCAGAAACCGAATCAGGTAATCCCAGTTTCTTGAACAAATCCTTACCGGGATTGGCGATAAGGTGCGCCAACGTGACCTGTTTGCCAGGAACATATTCCTGAATCATACGATCCGTGGTGGGTTGTCTTTCCATTATCCTTCCACCATTTGTCGCCACATGCTTTCGTGTGGACGGGGGATGACCGAGCGGTAAACCAGCAGGCCTTTTTCACCCGCACTTTCACTGGCAACCGTCACCGCGTTATTCACATCGGATACATCGCCAGCTACGACCATGTAACACTTGCCGCCAATACCAAATGCCATATGGACGCGTACCAGCGTGACGTTGGAGGCTTTAACCGCCCGGTCGGCGGCGCAGATGCAGGCAGCAACGCTCCATGTTTCGACAATACCAACTGCCTGACGCTTATCTACGCTGTTTAGTCCGCTGATTGCGGGTAGTACGCTGGCATGAATGTTGGGGAGTACCAGGCTATCAACGAGCATATCGCCAGCAAGAGATGTTCCAGTGGCAATCGCCTGTTGTACGGCACCTACGTCACCACCGAGCATGAGTAGAAATTTTCCCGGGCAGATGGTCTTGCTGACCAGTAAATTCACATTCGCGCTTTTTAACATGGCATCGCCAGCTTCCATTCCTTTGGCAATGCTGGTGAGTTCTAAAATCCCTATAGCCTGAGACATGATTAACCTCTTATTACCGTGATGGATTGCTCAGTGATTTCGCTGACAATACCGTCAATACTGGCGTGAACAGGCGCGCCTAATGCACCGGACGGCACATCGGCAACGCATTGACCGCGAACAACGCATTCGCCTTGTTCTACACATGGGATAGCGCTGGCACCTATATGCTGGCGTAACAACAGCGTCGTTTTATCTGTGGAGTAGTCAGTCTCAGCCAGTGGCGCATCGTGATACCAGTCGCTAAGGCCCAGTTTGGTAATAAGGCGCTTAATCGGGATCAGCCGGTACTTCGCCATTTCATCCTCAGGATTTAGCGGCCCTTCATAACGATGGTTGAGCGCCCGCAGCTCGCGTTTAAGCATGCGGTTGATTCGCATCGGCGAAATCCCAACTGGACAGGCAACGCTTTCACACACATTGCATTCTGAGCAGGTCAAGGCCGTGAGCAGCAATTGCGGCGTGGCTGCCTGCTGATAATTAACCGCACGAACCAGCAGATGAGGGGATAATTCATGACCGATCAAATGCCTTGGGCACAAATCCGTACACAAACGGCACTGCTCGCAAACGGTTTTTGCAACGGAAAGCACGGTACGTTCATCCTGCATCCGCCGCTGAATCAACGCATGAGACTTAGGCAAAACCAGCAGGCCCCCGGTGGTCTTGCTGACTGGGGTATCCAGTGAAGTAATCAGGCCGCCCATCATCGGACCACCGTTAATAAAGCCGGGATCGTCAACGGTTGCACCCCCGGCCAGCGCCAGAACGTCACGTAAAGACATGCCGACAGGGACTGTGAGTGTGATGGGACTGGCGACTGCGCCGTTAACGGTCAAGGTACGACGCGTAACGGGGTACTGCTGCTCAACTGCTCTCGCGATGTTGAGCACGGTCTGGACGTTATTGACCACTACGCCGACGCTGACCGGCAGCGCGGCAGGCGGAACTCTCCGGCCTGTTGCCATCCAGATGGTCAGAACCTCGTCACCTGCCGGGTAGACATCGGGCAAAATATGTAAGCGGATCCCGGCAGGCAGAAGGGGCGTTAATGCATTGATAGCTTCTTGGTATTTCTCTTTGAGCGCAATAATTCCGGAACTGGCTCCGGTAGCCGTCATGGCATATTGAACTCCGTGGATAAGTCGCTCAGCCTGGACGGCCATCAACTGCTGGTCAACTTTCAGCATTGGCTCACATTCAGCCGCATTGACCAGAAAAGTATCGACCTGCGCCTGTAATTTTACGTGAGCAGGAAAGCCTGCGCCTCCGGCTCCGACAACACCCGCTGCGCGAACGCGTTCGCGAATTGTCTGCGCATCATAGAGCGTGGACTCTGCCGTCATGGCTGTCTTCATAATAATTCCTCAAGCAGTTCCTGCATGGCACTGGCGTCGGCAACACGAGGATTGGTTTGCAGCGTGACATCAGCCAGCGCGGCCTGAACCATCGACGGGATACGTTGCGACCAGGCTTGCTTTCCGTCTTTAAGCGCGTCAACTAAAGAAGGCAACGCACACTGTTTTTTGAGTAGCTCGATATGATGAATGAGCGCATTCAATGCCGCTGTATCGTTCGCGTTATCCGGGCATAAATGGCAGGCTTTAGCGAAACGGGCATAGCGCTTCGCAGCCCGCGGATCGCGAGCATTAAAATGAATGACATGGGTCAGCAGCAGCGCATTGGCAAGTCCGTGTGGCAGATGAAACTGACCGCCCAACTGATGGGCAATCGCATGATTGATCCCCAGTCCAGCCTGACTAAATGCCATTCCCGCGAGCGTTGACGCATTGTGCATTTTCCCTCTGGTTGCCAGACATTCGCCTTTGCTGACGGCGACAGGCAGGTACTGGAAGACGATTTGAGCCGCTTTTTCAGCTAGTGCATCGGTGAAGTCGCTGGCCTTCGTGGATACGTATGCCTCCAGTGCATGCGTTAATACGTCCATGCCGGTATTCGCGGTTATGGCTGGCGGTACGCTGACGACCAGCGTTGGATCAAGGATGGCCATGTCTGGATAAAGCGCATTATTAAACAATGGATATTTAATGCCTTTATCCGGATCGCTAATCACGCAGGCGCTGGTTACCTCGGAGCCCGTACCGCTGGTAGTGGGAATTGCGACACAGGTTTCAATTTCAATACCGAACTGGCGGCTGAACCAGACGATGGCTTTTGCGGCGTCCAGTGCTGAGCCGCCACCAAAACCCATCACGATGTCCGGCCGCAGGGACTGCATTTGTGCAATCCCTTGAACTACAGTGCTGATGGTGGGATCGGGGGTGATATCGCTGAAAACGCTGATGCGGTTATCCGCTGGCAGAGCGTTGCGCAGCTTTTCAATCAGGGGAGAACGCGCGAGAAAACCATCGCAAATAATCCAGATATGCTTATTCGTGAAGCGCTTGAGCACATCCAGACTTCCCTGGCCGCTGTACAATCGAGTTTGCAGTGAAAAGCTATTCATAACGGCCCCATTAACGAATAGAAAAACCGTTTGTCAGCACGCAACGACGAGAGCGTGCGAAAGTGCGCGCAGATGTTGTTCCTTCACCGGTTGGCGTCGCAATAGTGAAGGTTGTAAAGCCTTCACCACCAACGCCGATCCCGGCGTAAGAGGGGCCATTTTTCACAAAGATGGAGGTCTGAAGCGTGCGCGCGGCAAGGTTCAAACGTGACACATTTTGCGAATGCATAATGGCCGTGTGATGCAATCCCTCTTCAACCTTCAGGGCCAACGTTAATGCACTATCAAAATCGCTCACCGTTACGACGGGGAGCATTGGCATCAGTTGCTCGCTGGTAACCCACGGGTCGTCCGCCTGGACGATGCCTATCAGTAATCGAGGTGCTTTTGCCGGAACCGGTATTCTTGCTGCTTCCAGTAAGGTTGCCGGGCTTTTACCCACCAGTTTTTTATTGGCTATGCCTTCTGGTAGGCAGATGGCTCGCAGTTTGTCTACCTCTTCTCTATTGAGAAGCATCGCACCAAAAGACTGCATCTGTTGAACCAGTCGTTCGGCAACGGCATCAACAACAATCAGGCTCTTCTCAGCAATGCAGGGGAGGTTGTAATCAAAGGATGCGCCATTGATGATATCTTCCGCTGCCTTAACCAGGTCAGCCGTTTCATCAACAATGCAGGGTGGATTTCCTGCACCTGCGCCGATGACTTTTTTCCCGCTTTTCATGCCCATAGCAACAATGCCTGGGCCACCGGTAATCGCCATAACTGCGATTTTAGGGTGCGCCATCATCTGCTGGGTAGCCTCAAAAGTGGGTTCTGTGACCGTGACGACAAGATTACGAATTCCGCAGCAACGGAAAGCGATATCTTCAATCATGGCAATCAGCTTGAGTGAAACCTTTTTAGCACCCGGATGCGGACTGAAGTAAACGCTATTCCCTGCCGCCAGCATGCTGATGCTGTTGTTAATAATGGTCTCTGTCGGATTAGTACTGGGGGCGACAGAACCAATCACGCCAAACGGTGAATACTCGAATAACGCCATGCCGCCATCGCCGGTTAGCGCCGTGGTGGTGAGATCTTCGATACCCGGAGTGTTGTCCAGCGCGGCTTTATTTTTAAGGAACTTATCCTCTTTGTTGCCCATACCCGTTTCGGCAGCGCTCTCAGTGGCCAGTGACGCAAGATGAGGCGTCAGTTCTTCGCGTAGGGCGTTTATGATGGCGCTGCGGGTTTTCAATGGACATTGCTGGTAACGCAGAAAAGCCTGATGAGCGGCATCGATCGCTTCGCCAACGGACGGAAAAATACCGTTACCCTTAACTTCTGCTTTTGCCGGGGCGAGTTGCTCACTCAAAATGTTACGAATAAGGGTTTCAAGTTCTGAAGTATTCATTGATGTGTTCTCACGTTAATCGCCGCAATGGCCGTTTCTGCAATGTCCATATCCTGTTCAACGCTTCCTCCGCTGATGCCAAGACCCCCGAGGAGTAAACCCTCACGCCATAATGCGTACCCGCCACCGAAGGTGACGACTTTTCCCTGCATATGGCTTTCCAGACCGTAAAGCGCGGCGCCTGGTTGTACTACTGATGTCAGCTCATGAGTGGCGGTTTTCATCGCCACGGCAGTCCAGGCTTTTTTCGGTGCCAGTTCGCTACTCACGAGTAATGCGTCAGGCATGCGCCAGGCCACCGTTTGGGTCCCATTCGCATCAACAATACTAATGACGACCGGAACCTGAAGTTCTTCTGCTCTCGTCACCGCAGCGCGAGTGAGTTGGTGGAGCTCCTGAAAAGACAGAGACATAGTCGGCTCCTTTGTGGCTGGTGGTTGAACGGCAGCGAGATAGCGCTCAGCCACTTTCTCAATGATTTCGTTTTGATGGGCGTCATGATCTTCTGCTCGTGCAAGCGCATATAAGCAGTCGGACAGGCGGTTGATATAACGCATCAGCACGTGTCTGACGGAGATCTCGGTGGACAGCTCGACCAGTCGTCTCTCTGCGCGGCGTGCCAGAGTTCGGGCAAAGTGCAGTCGGCTGGCGGCTTCGCTGCGGCCTGGTAAAATAAAGCTGCGCAGGGGCGGTACTCTTCCCATTGCGATATCGATGGCAGCTTCCAGTGCCGCAATTTCTTCTGAGCTGATGTAGCGCTGCTCTGGCGTCGGTTCTTCGCTTTCGCTTGCCAGTTCGGCGCTGAACCAAAAAAGCTGCAGCTGGATATTTTCAAGTAACTGCCGGTGCTGAGGGTTTTTCGCCACGCAAACGCACAGGCTAAGCGCCGCATTCAGTTCGTCCAGCGTACCGTAGGCTTCCACGCGCGGATGCGTTTTGCTCACGCGCTGTCCGGTAAATAGGGCTGTTGTTCCGGCATCACCTGTGCGGGTATAAATCGCCATAGTTCCTCCTAACGAGAAAGCGTGTCGACAATGCCGACGATAGCCAGATCAATGGCCTCATTAGGGCCGGAAAAAACGTGTCTGGCGCTGGACCCGCTGCTGAGTAATACCAGTTCGCCGGTCCCCGCGCCGACAGAATCAACAGCGACTTCATCTCCACTCACTGGAGACGCAGGAAGCTCTCCGTCAGCACTTACCCGACGTACCAGCAACAGTTTTTTTCCCACCAGTGATGGAGATTTTTGCGTGGAAACCACAACGCCTGTAACCCGTGCCAGATGCATAGCTCACTCCTGCTTAATTAGTTGGACATTTCGCAGACTGACAGCTTCCTGAGCCAGAGCCGTCACGACACATCGACGGCGTAGCACCAGTACGCCATCCCTCAATTGGGCGACGTTGGCATAGCTGAGAAGCTTCTCAGGATGCAAAAAGATGATTCGCCCCAGTTCGTCACTGAATTCCAGCGGCAGACGCGCGAGTTTTTTCACGGGGATTGCGGGTAACAATCGGTGTTGTAGTGAAATCTTCACGCGGACTCCGCATGCCAGCGCGTCGTGAATCGTTACCACCGACATGTTGACTGGGCATCCTTCGGCAATTTGCTCCAGTAATGGCAGGTCCACTTGCTGGAGAAGGAGCGATGAGTACTGGCAGCATACTGTCCGTGAATCGATTTCCCGTAACTGCGCGACGCTAAGAGTGAGCGTGCTTTCCGCGCGTTTTTTTAATCGGGAAACAACCTCCTCGATAATGCGTTGCAGCAGTTCGTTGTTCATCGTGAGGTCACCAGTGTGGCGAATGCCTGGGGATTATCAGCGCCTGCAGCATTGGCTTCGTCTGTATCGATATGCATTTCGAGGCGCATATCCGGCGAAACGCGGACGGCGACGTTATCGAAAATCAGTCGACGTTCATCGCCATTAATGGCGACCGAGACTTTATCACCATGAGAAACTCGCAGAATCAGAGCATCGAGCGGCGACATATGGATATGCCGTTGGGCAACGATCACCCCGGATGCTAAGTCCAGTTCAGCAAATGGGCTGACAAGACGAACACCGGGTGTGCCCTGAATATTGCCCGACATCCGCAGCGGAGCAGCAATTCCCAACGTGCGGGCGTCGGTACGGGAAATTTCGACCTGGCTGGTATTGCGCAGCGGGCCGAGTAAACGCACATTTTTTAACTGACCTTTTGGCCCCACCAGCGTGACAGTCTGCTCTGCTGCATATTGCCCTGGCTGCAGCAGCTCTTTTTTCTCACTAATTGGGTGATTGGGAAACAAGCGACCGTAATCTTCAGCGCACAGATGAATATGCCGATTAGAGATCCCCAACGGAATCGGGCGCTCGCGCATTTCATCCAGAACCTTAGCGACAGTGGTTTCCAGTTGCTGTTTATCCATCACGCTTCACCTCGTTTGCCGGAATGAAGACAAAGTGTGCGCGGCTCACCTTTTTGGCGAGGGCAGGCAGGATCAAGACACAAATTGCAGCTAATCAATTCTGCATCTTGCGGTGCTTCGGGTGCCGCATGGTCTACAAATATCTCTTCATGCGGTATGGCTGGTATGGGTTCGGGCGTTGGTTCAGGCTCCAGGACAACACTATGCGACAGGATCCCGTCCCCGGGTCTGGAAATGACTTTGTGAGCCACCAGTCCATCTCGCTGGTCAGCGAAACTGACACCAGTGGAAATGGCCGCCTGGACGGAGGCCACATCCCCGATTATCTTGATCACCGTCCAGCCTGAGCCGTTGGTTTTTTCTAGGCCCACCAGCGTGATGGAGGCGGCTTTCGCCATGACGTCCGCGCAACTGATGGCTAATGCCAGACCACTAACTTCAAGTAATCCCAGTGATTGCTTCACGCTGTGCTCCTTGGTTGCAACGACTTATGCGGATTTAGGTAAAATGGCTTCAACGTCGCTGTGCGGACGCGGGATAACGTGGCAGGATTTCACCTCGCCAACGGCGCTTGCGGCTGCGCTTCCAGCATCTACGGCTGCTTTCACCGCGCCGACATCACCGCGAACCATAACGGTGATGAGGCCAGAGCCGATTTTTTCGTAACCAACCAACTGCACGTTTGCGGATTTCACCATGGCATCAGCGGCTTCAATAGCGCCGACAAGCCCTTTTGTTTCAACCAGTCCCAGTGCGTTATTCATACTGCTTTTCTCCTGTGGGTTATGAGTGGCATTCCCGGAACGGAATGCCTTTAACCAGCCGCGCAGCGTTGTTACCAATGCTGCGGCGATCGTGGCTATTTTGTTGATACGTCAGCGTAAAAAGCGGTGCTGATGAGGGTAAGTTTTTGTAGTGAACGACCAGTTTTTCACGGCTACAGCCAATACCAACCAGCAATGGTGATTGGCAGGCAGCCAACCATGCGTTGTGGATAACGTCAGTTGAGTCATTCTCCTGAATCACAAAGGGGATCCCTTCTTCTTCAATACCCAGCAGTACGTCATTCCAGACGTCAGCGCAGTCAGCACTGGTGAAGATAACGATGGCTGGCGTGGTGAGATTACTTTCCATGAGCGAATGCCTTATGCCAGGAGAGAATCAGCCCTGTCGCAACCGCATTGCGCGGACCTTCGGTACCACGAATATTGCCGCGCCCGGCAACCAGTCGATAATGCGCCAGAGCATCGGTGACCAGCTGCGGAACTTCAAAATCCAGGGATGAGCCGCCAACCAGTACCACAAAGGGAATATCCCGAATGTTCCCGGTCGGACTCACCTGACGTAGCGCTCTGAGTGCGTTAGTAACTAAAACGCGTTCCTTAGCACTTCGACGAATGGCTCGTACTTTCTCCAGCGCCAGTTCACCCGGCAGTGGCACCAGTTCATCGGGCTTCACTACGCACACGCGCGCAAAAACCGTCGGCGGGAGAGGCGTAGGGAAGAACTGAACGCTGCCGTCTTCGTGGCGAAGATGGAACAAGCTCTCAACTTTCGCCAACGGATACTTTTTAATCTCTTCCGCGAGATAACGGTCATCCAGACCCAGTTCACGGGCAATGATCATCGTGACCATATCGCCTGCACCCGCCAGGTGCGTGGCAATAATTTCGCCCTTAGGATTGATGATAGAAGCGTCGGTTGAACCCGCGCCGAGGTCCAGAATAGCCAGTGGTCGCGTGGTGCCCGGAGTAGTTAAGGCCCCCAGAATGGCAGCTTCGGCTTCGGCCCCGCCAACCTGGACGTCAATGTTGAGCTTTTGCGTGATCTCCTGGGCAATCATCGCCATTTGCAGGCGGTCTGATTTCACCATGGAGGCTATGCCGACAGCTTGTTCCAGCGAGAACTCACCGGCAAGTCCACCCGTCACGCTGACAGGAACCGAGGTATCGACCGCCAGCAGATCCTGAATAAAAATTTCATGACTGGGTTTATTGGTTAATTCAGCCATCGTCTGGCGCACATGCTCCAGCATGCCGCCAATATTGGTGCCAGCTTCTCCGGTAACGTTATCCAGTTTTGGGCATTCACCAACCGCTTTCATAATCGCTTCGGCGCCCGCTGCAACGTCGACCCGTACTGTACGACCCTGAGACTGTAGCTCCAGATTTCCGGCAGGAATCGCTCGCGCTTTCACATCCCCTGACGGCGTTTTCACCACCACGGCTGAACGGTTGCCGATCAGCGCCCGTGCCATCGGAACAATGTTTTTAGTCTCATCGGCATTGAGGCCAAAGACAGTTGCAATGCCGTAGGGGTTAGAAAGCGTTTCAATGACCTTTCCTGGTACGGCGACCTCAATGGCAGCCAGCATCCCCAACGGGATACGGTCAATATGAAGGACTTCATCGACGATGGGCAGGGGATGAGTCAGACGATTACTGACCAACACACCATCGTCCTGCTGCAAAATAACGCCAGTCAACTGGTATCCGGCACGGACGGAGGCATTAATCATCGTAGCAACATCGGCGAAATCAAATGCCGATGACACCACCAGAATATAGGGCGTATCCGCCGGGCGACTGAGAAGGTCTTCCGGCGTAATAGTGACGCCCACGCCTAACCCGACGCCGCCCGGTGTTTTAGGGTTATGGCCGATCATGGTGGATTCAGTGATGATGGTTTCGGTTATTGTTTCCATCGCCACGTCGCCAATGACCGGGGTGGCTTCGTTAATACGGATGAGCGAAATATCGCTGACATTGATACCGGCGTTTTTTGCCGCCAGCGTAAGGGCCTCCTGAATGCCAAACACATTACGTAATGTGCCCTTAATTCCGGTGGTTTCTGCCAGCGCGCTGCCGGTGATGCTCAGCACGCCAGACTCATCCAGAGTAGCCAGAGCGACTTCCGTTGATGAGTTGCCTATGTCAATGCCAGCTATATATCGCATGATCCTATCCCTGAGTTAGTCGTCGCCTTTGAGTTTTTTACGCTCAACGTACAGCGCTGCCGCTTCACGAACGAAAGCTGCACAGATTTTTGCCTGATAACGATTTTCGAGATCGTCGGCGATAGCCATCAGCTCATCTTTTGTTGAGCGGTAGGGGCGCAGCGCGTTGTAGATCTCAAGAATGCGATCGTCAGGAACAGCGGTTAGCTCGGCAGCGCGCTCAAAGTTCATCGCCAGCCTGTCACGTCCGGCATCTTTGGCGATTTCCGCCTGGAGGCGCAGTGTTTCAGGAGTGATGCGCATGTCCTGCGCGGTCACTTTGTTGCTCAGAACATTTTCAAGCGTGAAGTCGTCCAGCGTTTTGTTGGTCGCAGTTTTTACCCACTCAGGGTGTTTATTCGCGAGAGGGTAATCCGTGACTTTCGCGGTATGTGCTGATGAACTTGCCGCGGGCGGAGTCGCGGACTCGCCTTGCAGGCTGTTCATCCGGCTCAACACATCCCGAACCATCGATTCAATTGCGTCGGTATTCATGGAGGTATCCTTTATCAAAGCGCCACGCGCAGTTCCTGCGGGTTTTTGCCTGTCACAACGTATTTGGTCTCTTTAATGTGCAGAATGGCTGATTTCGCCTGGTACTTAGGACGAGCCATCTGGTCATTCAGCGTAGGGACCGGTTGCGGAGATTCACGCTTGGCATAACGCGCGGCGTTTTTACCGATCTGACGATAGGTTTCCAGCGTCAGAAGCGGCGCCTGAGGGAACAGCTCCAGGTTTGAAAGCGGCGGTAACCCCTGCTGGTGAATAACCGTCGTGCCTTTTGACTGGATACCGATAGAGATCCCGGAACCGCTCAGACGGTTACCCTCAACGGCAACAAACGCCACATCGGAGGATTTAAAGCAGCGGATAACGCGCGCTTTAATGCCTTCTTCTTCAATACCGGCAATCACTTCGCGCAAGATATTCTTATGCGGGATCCCAACAATATTGACGGTTTGAGACAGGCCAAACGCCGGCCCTACGGCAATAATCACTTCGTCCTGTTGCTGGCCTTGTTTGGCTTCACCAATCTCGGTCAGAAAGCTGTCGCCCTGTGCCGTAGCAGCCTGAGGTGCGCTTGCCGCTGTAGATGCACGGAAAGAGACGGGTTTGTCGCTGGTCTGCATTTCAGACAACACATCTTCAATTATCTGGCGCAGCAGTTTTTCATTAATTTCCATTTTTCACCCCTTAGCCAAGCTCGTTGGGATCAAGTGCGCCAGGGATGTTTTTGATCTCTTCCCAGCGTTCGCCTTGCAGGCGATAACCTGTTGCCGGACCGGCATAGTCGTTAACATCATTCACAGCGGATAGCACCTGTCCGTCGCCAACGATAATGGCGGAGGTATGCAGGTAATCCCCGGTTAACTTGGCTTTCTGGATGTTGAGCATGTCCTGAGCGACATCGGTAAATCCGCCCTGAGCAAGGGCTTTCACCACTTCCAGACCGTTACGGTTTTTGTTGATGATCTCTTGTGCAAACTTGATATCTTCAACGATGTTACGTTCCGGCATATCTTTCGAACCGTGGGCGTAGGTCGCCGCTTCCACTTCTTCATCAGTGATTGGCGGTAATCCCATCCCGGCAAAGACGGCCTGCAGCGCACGCGCCGCTTTGTTACGAATGGCGATAACGTCTTCTTCACGAACCGGGCGCAGACCACCGTCTACTTTCAGGTCACGCTGGAGAACGTTGTAGTCGTCAAAATCTTCAGCATCCTCGTTCGAACCCGCAAACATGTTGTCGTAGTTCGGCACTGCGGAATAACCAGAGGAAATGAAGTCAGTACCCGGCAGGAACTGCATCAGCAGACGCGCAGTACGACGCATATCCGAATGGGTAAAGGTTTGGTCGTTGCTGGAGGCGCATTCCAGATCCAGAGAGGAGCAGATCAGGTTTTCAGCCAGCACTGCACGAATTCCTGACGGCACGGCGGAAGGGACTCCGATGCAGCTTACGGAACCGTTTTGCAGACCCTGTACGCCAGCAGCTTTGGTGATGTAAATACAGCGGGCTTCCAGATAAAGCATCGATTTGCCTTCGGCGTAACCCATCTGAACTTCTGAGCCAGAGCCGGAGGTAAAGCGCATTTTCAGACCACGGGATGCGTAGGATGAGGCGAGGAAGCCTTTAGACCATGGCGTGTCATCGCCGTCGGTAAATACGGGTTCAGTACCATAGACGGAGATGGTTTCAGCGTAGCAGGTGTGGCCTAGCATCCCGAGTTTGAGTTCGGTTGCTTCTTCCAGAGAACACTGAGTTAACACGCCCGGGCGTCCAACCTGTGAGCCGACTAACAGCGCAATGGCGTTAAATGGCGCATAACGCGCAACGGCAACGGTCGTTTCCTGTTCGTCAAACCCGCGCCATGCGCCTTCAGCGGCATCAGCGGCAATTTGCACGGGGTTATCTTTGACATTAGTGACGTGCGCTTGTTGAGATGGTGTACGACGAGCACGCATTTTCTGCATGGCCATCATCATCTCAACGACGTTCATATGGGACACGACTTCGACAATTTTTGCCGGCGTCATTGCGGTGGTCAGCGGCACAATGTCTTTGCGCTTCACGTTAGGATCGCAAAGCATATTGGCCAGTTTGACCGAATCCATCGCCATGACTTCTTCAGCGCGCGCCAGGTTAATGCCATAGCGGGCAATAAAATGGTCGATTAAGTCAAATTCACTAGCGGATTTACCGTCCAGTTCAGTGACTGTACCGTTGACGATTTTAATCGACGGTTTGGGGTCGTTCGGGCTTTCCATCGCAATGAAGCCTTCTTCGATCCACTCCTTAACGAAGCCATCCTGATTCACAGGGCGCTTCGCCAGTGCTTCAAATCTTTTCGATCTCATGAATCAGCCTCACTGATATCAGATGTAGGACGGACGATCGTTTTTCGGCTCTGAGCCGAGGGTCCCGAGTACGGTTTTACCGATTTCACGGGCAGAGATAACAGCCTGACGAACAGCGCCAGAGTCACCCGAAATAACCAGAATGGCTTCGTTACTGAAGCTGGTGCCATGAGCAGGGGAGCTGTAAGCCACAACTTCCACGTTGGCGGATTTCAGGGCAGTATCAGCCATCAGGACACCAACGGATGCTGGTGCGCCGACGATGACGCCACAGGCACGACCAATCGGTGCGCCAAAGGCTTTTTCAAGTGCGTAGCTGGCGCGTGCGGTGTATTGCATTTCGATGTGACCGGCTTCGTTGGCATAAACGTCGCCAAAGGTGCGATCCAGCTCTTTCAGTGCGACTTCAATGCCGCGTTTCACGTCGGAAACATCGTTGCCGCCAAGAATAATCAGCGAGCCATGACCTGCGCCGCCTTTGGTATCACGTGGTAACTCAATACTGACGACTTCAGTATTGGTGGCTTTCACCGCTTCATCAGCGGCCATGATGTGTGGACCCGCACCAGTACGGGCGCCAAGGATGCCAATGGAGCGATAGCGTTTTTCAAGTTTCATTGCGTCCAGTAGGGCACTGTCTACGTTGGCGATTACCAGACCGACGGTGTCGCCAATCGCGGTACCGACAAACTCCGTTAAACTGCAGCTTTTCTCTGCCATAGCCGTTTCTCGTGTTGGGTGATTATTTTCTGGGATAGCCTGCTGTTCCGGCGTTGCCACGCGAGCAATCACCTGCGCCATGATCTGTTCAACCAGTTCATTGCTGCTCATTAGCTAATTCCCTTCGGTAAGATTTTTTCTACATCGGTATGCGGGCGTGGGATAACGTGTACGGCTTTCACTTCTCCCACATTACGGGCTGCGGCGGCACCGGCATCTGTTGCTGCTTTGACTGCGCCGACATCGCCGCGGACAATAACTGTTACCAGCCCCGAACCAATTTTTTCGTAGCCGACCAGCATTACATTGGCTGACTTCACCATTGCATCTGCGGCCTCTATGGCTGCAGTTAAGCCTTTGGTTTCTACCATTCCTAACGCTTCTTGTTGCATAAAGACCTCGCCTGGGTTGTCCCGATTTTCATGACTATAAAAAGAAGCGAGGAAAAAGAATGGCTGAGTTGAAAGTAAGAGTGAAAAAATAGTGGGGTTACAGTGAGATAAAATTGCTGTGAGTTATTGTAATATCCTGTTTTTGTTAGTTATTTTAATCTTTATCGATATGACTATTTGGTCATGTTAATTCCATATTTACACTTTTCTGAGTGACAGTTTAAATATCATTTGCTATGCGAGAAAAATGAAATTGTGATGATCGTTTGAAAATGGAATTCTGCTTTTCGCAATATTTTATTATTTTGAAAATGTACTTTTAATAGGGTGAATCCTCGTTTTGTCACCTGTTTTAATAAAGGTGATAGCAAAATTTTGCTATCACAACACGATTTTTAAGGGTATGTCGCTTGCAGATTGCCAACAATTTGCCGATACAGATTTTTATAGTAAGTCTTGAAGTAATCTTCCTGCCAGCAAGGAGTCCGCTGGTAAAGACACGAACTCTGCTTAGAAGGTGTCACAATGAACGATTCACTAAGAGCGCAATGTATTGCTGAGTTTTTGGGTACCGGGCTATTTTTGTTTTTTGGTATTGGGTGCCTGAGCGCCCTTAAAGTCGCGGGTGCCAGTTTGGGATTGTGGGAGATCTGCATCATATGGGGCTTGGGGATCTCGCTTGCAGTTTACCTGACAGCCGGGATTTCTGGGGCCCATCTCAATCCCGCTATTACCATCGCACTTTGGTTGTTTGCCTGTTTTCCTGGCCGTAAAGTACTGCCTTATTCTGTCGCTCAGATAGCGGGTGCCTTTGGTGGCGCTATGCTGGCCTATTTGTTGTACGGCAGTTTATTTATTGAGTATGAATCAGCCCACCAAATGGTACGCGGCAGTCTGGAAAGCCTGCAACTTGCCAGTATTTTTAGCACGTATCCTGCTGCCGCACTGAGTGTCTGGCAGGCCGCACTGGTCGAAGTGGTGATTACCTCCATTCTGATGGGGATGATTATGGCGCTAACGGACGACGGTAACGGCGTTCCCAAAGGCCCTCTGGCACCACTGTTGATTGGTATTCTGGTTGCTGTTATCGGCGCATCAACCGGCCCACTTACCGGCTTTGCGATGAACCCGGCACGTGATTTTGGTCCTAAATTGTTTGCCTGGATGGCCGGGTGGGGTGATGTTGCGATGACCGGCGGGCGCGATATCCCTTATTTCTTCGTGCCGATTGTGGCTCCCATCATCGGCGCCTGTGCGGGCGCAGCAATTTATCGTTATTTTATTGGCAAAAATTTACCGTGTAATTCGTGTAAGTTGGAGGAAAACGAGAGCTAGCTTCATGAAAGATGTTTATTATTGAAAGGTAAAAACTGTTTTCGTGATCCGGTTTCCTGAACGGCTTAAAAAGTCTCCCAAGAATGGGAGACTTTTGTTATGTTCAATGCTGACTTTCATCAGAGCGCTGGATCGCGAGATGAAAATGAATGTGTGAATAATATGTTTTATTTATAACAATAAATTAACTGAGAGGTTTTATCATGATTTCTGCGAGTGCCCTGAACTCAGAACTCATTAATAAAATCGCACAGGATTTTGCACAGGCCACCAGTCTGGCTGTTGTGGTTGTCAATATTCACGGTGATGAAATTTCTGAGCTTTTTAATTTCACTCCTTTTTGCCAGTTGATGCGCCAGCATCCTCAGCATAGTACGCGTTGTCGTATGAGCGACCGCTGTGGAGGGTTGGAAGCCTCTAAGTCCGATCAACCCTGCATTTATCGCTGCCATGCCGGGCTTACCGATTTCTCAATTCCGCTGGTCATCGCGGGACACCTGGTAGGGTTTGTGCTTTGTGGACAAGTACGCTTAAGTAACGATGTAGGCCTCGTTGATATTCTCAACGTCGATGACCGCTGGCAAGCCGATCCAGAGCTGGTCAACGAGTTCCGTAATGTTCCTGAGATGGACTATTCTCGAGTCATTGCCTCAGCGGATTTACTCAAGCTCATCGTCGAAAATTGCCTTAAGAAACAACTCAATTTTGTTGTTATCAAAGATAACCCGCAGCAGTCAGAGCCGGTACGCGCTAACCGCAGTACCAACCCCCATGACAGTAAAATGAAAAAAGCCCTGCGCTACATTGATGCACATTTATCAGACGAGTTGCGTCTGGAAGATGTTGCCTCTCATGTTTTCCTTAGCCCGTACTATTTCAGTAAATTGTTCAAAAAATATCAGGGTATCGGTTTTAACGCATGGGTAAACCAACAGAGAATGGCAAGTGCCAAAGAGTTGCTTTGCCACAGTGACTGGAGCATAGCCAGCATTGCGCGTAATTTAGGCTTTTCGCAAACCAGCTATTTTTGCAAAGTGTTCCGTCAAACGTATCAGGTTACGCCGCAGGCATTTCGCCAGCAAATTAATGTCATTTCACGCGGAGAGTCCGCTTAAATAGCAATATTTTGCTATTGCCGATTTTTGATATGTGGTGCTATGCCCGTCATTATAAAATGAAAAATAATGACAGCTGCCAATAAATTGTCATAGCGCAACAAAATAATGGTATTAGAGGGATAAACTGCACCAGTTTTTATTTTTGTGATGAGATACAGTGTCTGTGTGAATGACTTTCTTTATTCTTAGCTGATACTTTCATTCAAAAAGTGAACGTATGAATATGTGGGAAAAGGCCAGGAAATTGGCTGAATGAATTCGGAAAGATATTAAACTGAATTATTGTCATGAGGTCGTGAATTTACCTCATAACAGAGAGCTTAATTAACCAGGCTCTTGAACTGACAGGTTTGCCACATTTGTGGTAGGGAAGGGGGTGAGAATCCCCCGCAGCCCCCGCTGCTGTGATGCTGACGACCCCGTATGGACCACTGATCGCAAGATTGGGAAGGACGGGTGAGGATGACGCTAAGCCAGAAGACCTGCCTGTCAGTGACTACCAACAACTTCGGTGGGAAGTGGGTGGTTCAGATGCATACAGTCGAGAGACTGGGTATCTCTACACCCCTACCACCCTGAACAGGATCAGGGTATGGCGGCCAATTTTCACGCATTTGTTCTTGCAGGTACCGGAAGCGGCTGTGGTAAAACCACGGTGACGCTGGGCTTGTTGAGCTTGTTGAAAAAACGCGGTTTGCGCGTCCAGCCTTGCAAAGTGGGTCCTGATTACCTTGATACCGGCTGGCATACAGCGGTATGCGGTACCGCTTCCCGCAATCTTGATAGCTTTATGCTTCCCGTCCCCACGCTGAACGCTCTATTCAACGAGCAGATGCGACATGCAGATATCGCCGTTATTGAAGGTGTGATGGGGTTGTATGACGGCTATGGTACCGACCCAAACTACTGCAGCACCGCCGCGATGGCTAAACAGTTAGGCTGTCCGGTCATCTTACTGGTTGATGGCAAAGCCGTTTCCACCTCAATCGCCGCAACAGTAATGGGTTTTCAGCATTTTGATCCCACTCTGAACATCGCCGGCGTTATTGTTAATCGAGTTAACAGCGAAACGCATTACCAGTTACTGAAAGTCGCAATCGAACGTTACTGCGATGTACCCGTCTTAGGTTACGTACCCCGTATGGATGGTGTTGCCCTTCCCGAACGACATTTGGGTTTAGTCACCGCACGTGAGTCGGTTATCAATCAGCAACCGTGGCAGGAGTTTGCCGCGACGCTGGAGCAAACCCTTGATATTGACGCACTGCTGACATTAAGCCAGTCAACCAATCTTCCTGCTGCCGAATGGCCCGCGCTGCCTGCCGCAGATGCCGGAGCAGGGCTAACGCTTGCAATTGCCGATGACGAAGCCTTCAACTTCTACTACCCGGACAACATTACGCTGCTGGAACGTACGGGGCTTAATATTGTTCGTTTTAGCCCGTTGCACGACACCTGCTTACCCGACTGTCAGATGATCTGGTTAGGTGGTGGATATCCTGAGCTACATGCTGCGGCGCTGGCTCGCAATGTCTCGATGCTGAAGCAACTGCGAGCGGCACATCAACGTGGCGTCGCGATTTACGCAGAGTGTGGGGGGCTGATGTATCTCGGCAGTTCGCTTGAGGACAGTAACGGCGATACCTGGCTGATGGCGGATATCATTCCCGGCCACAGCAAAATGGGAAAACGTCTGACCCGATTTGGCTACTGCGAAGCGCAGGCCGCGCAGCAAACATTGTTAGCAGCAGAAGGGGAAGTGCTGCGCGGGCATGAATTCCACTATTCCGATTTTACCCCTGAAACGCCAGCGGTGATGAACTGTCGCAAAGTGCGCGATGGTAAAACGCTGCAAGCCTGGTCTGGCGGCTGGCAGGTCGGAAACACCTTCGCCAGCTATCTACACGTTCATTTTGCTCAACGTCCGCAGATGCTTAACCACTGGCTGACAGCCGCGAGGAGCGCGCTATGACGATCCTTGCGTGGTGTGTTGCCTGGCTGCTTGATTTTATCATCGGTGATCCGCAGAACTGGCCGCATCCGGTGCGCTGGATTGGCAATCTGATTTCTGCCGTGCAGCGAATTATTCGGCGTTATTGTCATAGCGACCGTGCGCTGCGCATTGGTGGCGCGGTGATGTGGATTGTGGTGGTTGGTCTGACCTGGGCTGCGTCCTGGGGCGTGCTGGTACTGGCAAAATCTGTTCATCCCTGGTTGGGTTGGGTGGTAGAGGTATGGATGATCTTTACCGTGCTCGCCGGGCGATGCCTGGCGAATGCCGCACAGGATGTCGAACGTCCTCTACGGGCCGGTGACCTTGCTGCGAGTCGGGAAAAACTGTCGTGGATAGTGGGGCGTGATACCTCGCAACTGCAACCGCAACAGATCAATCGTGCGGTGGTGGAAACCGTGGCTGAAAACACCGTCGACGGCATTATCGCGCCGCTGTTTTTTCTCCTTCTCGGCGGTGCGCCCCTGGCGATGGCCTACAAAGCGGTAAACACCCTTGACTCCATGGTGGGCTACAAACATGAAAAATACCGCGCTATCGGTATGGTCAGCGCGCGTCTGGACGATGTCGCGAACTTTATTCCTGCAAGACTGAGCTGGCTGCTGCTGGGCGTGGCGGCATTTTTATGCCGTAAAGACGGCTCGCGAGCTTTACAGATTGGCTGGCGCGATCGCTACAACCACAGCAGCCCAAACTGCGCGTGGTCAGAGGCATCCGTAGCCGGGGCATTAGGCATTCGTCTGGGTGGTCCTAATGACTACTTTGGCGAGCGCGTTGAGAAACCGTGGATCGGTGATGCACAACGCGACATTTCGGTAGACGACATTTCCCATACGATTCGACTGATGTGGGTGGCATCGACGCTGGCACTGGCGCTGTTTATTGCGCTGCGGTGGCTGTGGGCCGGTGTAGCCTGAGGACAACATAATGCAATATATCCAGCAACCCCAGGCGATTGAAGCCAAAAGTTTCGACATTATTGGCGAGATCATCCGTGAAACCCGTCCGGACTATCAGTTTGCCAGCCCGTTACATGAAGCCATTATCAAGCGGGTCATTCACACGACGGCAGATTTCGACTGGCTGGACATTCTGTGGTTTTCCAGTGATGTGCTGGAGCAGTTTTGTGCGGCGCTTAGCCGTTCGAGCGTGATTTATACCGACACCACGATGGCGCTTTCCGGGATCAATAAAACGTTGCTGGCAAAATTCGGCGGTGAATGCCGCTGTTACATCAGTGACCCGCGGGTTGTGCGTACGGCAAAAGAGCAGGGTATTACCCGGTCCATGGCTGCTGTCGACATTGCGGTGAAGGAAGAGGGGGAAAAGCTGTTTGTCTTTGGCAACGCGCCAACAGCGCTGTTTCGCCTGCTTGAGCATGATGTCGCTGTCAGCGGTGTGGTTGGCGTACCGGTCGGGTTCGTTGGTGCAGAAGAGTCGAAAGATGCATTGACCCAAAGCAAGTTGCCCGCCATTGCCGCGTTAGGCCGTAAAGGGGGGAGTAATGTCGCTGCCGCTATCGTCAACGCCATGCTTTATCACATGCAGGGGGCGCGATGAGCGAGGCCTTCGATACGCCGGTGTGGCACAACGGTAAAGCGCTGCGTAAAGGATATACCACGGGATCGTGCGCCACGGCGGCGGCAAAAGTGGCAGCGTTGATGGTATTGCGCCAACACCTCATCCATCAGGTTTCCATCGTCACGCCTTCCGGGGTGACGTTGTGCCTGAACGTTGAGTCGCCACATATCGAAGGGCAGCAGGCGATAGCCGCCATCCGCAAAGACGGTGGTGATGATGTGGATGCCACACATGGGATGCTGATTTTTGCGCGCGTGACGTTAGACGATAGTGGCGTGATTGCCTTACAGGGCGGTGAAGGGGTTGGTACGGTAACCCGCAAAGGGATTGGCCTACCGGTCGGTAGTTCGGCGATTAACCGTACACCTCGCCAGACCATTGAATCTGCCGTCCGCGAAGCGATTGGCCCAAATCGTGGGGCGCAGATTGAAATCTTCGCGCCAGAAGGTGAAGAACGGGCGCAAAAAACCTACAACTCCCGCCTTGGCATTCTGGGCGGCATTTCGATTATCGGCACCACGGGTATTGTCACGCCGATGTCGGAAGAGAGCTGGAAACGTTCGCTGTCGCTGGAGCTGGAAATTAAGCGGGCGGCTGGGCTGGAGCGTGTCGTACTGGTGCCGGGAAACCACGGCGAGCGTTTTGTGCGCGAGCAGATGGGTATCGACACCCAGGTTGTGGTCACCATGAGCAACTTTGTCGGCTACATGATTGAAGAAGCCGTACGTCTTGGATTCCGGCAAATTGTGCTGGTGGGACATCCCGGTAAGCTCGTCAAAATCGCGGCGGGGATCTTCCATACCCATAGCCATATTGCCGATGCCCGCATGGAAACGCTGGTGGCCCACCTCGCATTACTTGGCGCACCTCTGGAACTGCTGACGCTGGTCAGCGAGTGCGATACCACCGAAGCGGCGATGGAACATATCGACGCATACGGTTTCCAGCACATTTATGACCATCTGGCTCAGCGCATTTGTATGCGTGTTCTGCAAACATTGCGCTTTACCAAAAATCCACCGACCTGCGATGCCATCATGTTTTCCTTTGATAATCAGGTTCTTGGCAGTAATCGTCCGGTCGCAGAAATTGCTGAGGAGATGCAATGTTAACCGTTGTAGGGATGGGCCCCGCCGGTTTGCATTTGATGACGCCTGCGGCACGTGAAGCGGTCGCGGTGGCGGATGTTCTGGTCGGTGGAAAGCGGCATTTGCAGCAATTCCCGGATTTTGCCGGTGAACAGTTTGCTCTTGGCGCCAATATCCCGGAACTCCTGAGCTGGATTAGCGCGCACCAGGAGAAGCATGTTGTGGTACTGGCATCTGGCGATCCGCTGTTTTACGGCATCGGGACGCGCATGGTGGTGCATTTTGGTATTGAGAATGTGCGGATTATTCCCGGCATTAGTGCGGTGCAGTACCTGTGCGCGCAGTCCGGTATTGATATGAACGATATGTGGCTGACCAGTAGCCATGGCCGCAGCGTCTGTTTTGATGAGCTGGCGCGACATAACAAGGTAGCGATGGTGACTGATGCGCTGTGTGGCCCGCGTGAAATCGCGCAGCAGCTCATTGCCCGAGGCAAGGGGCATCGCTGGATGGTGATTGGCGAAAACCTGGCAATGGAAAACGAAAAGATCCATTTCCTGCCTGTGCGTGAAGTTAACGCCGACTATGACATGAATGCAGTGGTGATCCTCGATGAAAGATGAGCTGTTTCTGCGTGGAGAGAAAGTGCCGATGACCAAAGAAGCGGTACGCGCACTTGCCCTCTCAAAACTTGAATTACACCGCGCCAGTCACCTGATTGATATAGGCGCCGGAACCGGCAGCGTGTCGATAGAGGCGGCGTTGCAATATCCCGGATTACGTGTAACGGCCATCGAACGTAACCCGGCGGCGCTCAGGTTGTTGGATGAAAACCGCCAGCATTTTGCCTGCGCAAATATCGATATTTTTCCCGGCGTTGCTCCCATGACTATCGCGGAAAAAGCCGATGCCATTTTTATGGGCGGCAGCGGTGGTCATCTGACCGACCTGATTGACTGGTCGATGCGTCAATTGCATCCCGCAGGGCGTTTGGTGATGACATTTATCCTCCAGGAAAACCTCAACACCGCGCTAACACATCTGGACCATCTTGGCGTACAGGGAGTGGATTGCCTGCAGCTACAGGTTTCCTCGCTTACTGCGCTTGGCAGTGGTCACTATTTTAAACCGAATAACCCCGTATTTGTTATCGCCTGTCAGAAGGAAGGAAACCATGTCTGAGATTTTTGATCCCCGTAGCGTGTGGTTTGTTGGCGCAGGTCCTGGCGATCGCGAGCTGATTACCCTCAAAGGTTACCGGTTGCTGCAACAGGCGCAGGTTGTTATCTACGCCGGATCGCTGATTAACACCGAACTGCTGGAGTATTGCCCTGCCGGTGCTGAATGTCACGACAGTGCCGAACTGCATCTGGAGCAGATCCTTGATCTGATGGAAGCCGGAGTGAAAGCGGGTAAGACCGTCGTGCGTCTGCAAACCGGCGATGTCTCGTTGTATGGTTCCGTGCGCGAGCAGGGCGAGGAGCTGACCAAACGCGGGATTGACTGGCAGGTGGTGCCCGGCGTCAGCGCGTTCCTCGGCGCGGCGGCGGAGCTGGGCGTTGAGTATACCGTGCCCGAAGTTTCACAGAGCCTGATCATTACGCGCCTGGAAGGCCGCACCCCGGTACCAGAGCGTGAACAGCTGGAGTCTTTTGCCAGCCACCAGACATCAATGGCGATTTATCTTTCCGTCCAGCGTATTCATCGGGTGGCTGAGCGTCTGATTGAAGGCGGCTATCCGGCGACCACGCCCGTGGCGGTGATCTATAAAGCGACCTGGCCGGAAAGCCAGACCGTACGCGGGACCCTGGCGGATATTGGCGACAAGGTTCGCGATGCTGGCATCCGTAAAACGGCCCTTATTCTGGTCGGTAATTTCCTGGGCTCGGAGTATCACTACTCCAAACTCTATGCGGCGGACTTTAGCCATGAATACCGTAAAGCCTGAGTCAATTGCGCTTTTTTGCCTGACTCCTGGCGGCGTTGTGCTGGCGAAACGTCTGGCAGCTATGCTGCCGGTTACCTGTTTTACCAGTGAAAAGCTGCTGGAGGAGGGGTTTATTCCCTTCGAAAACGGCTTTGCGAATACCGCTCGCGAAGCGTTTACGAATTATTCGGCGCTGATTTTTATCGGGGCGACCGGCATTGCGGTGCGCGTACTGGCCCCGCTGGTCAACGACAAGTTTTGCGATCCGGCGGTGGTGGTCATTGATGAACGTGCCCAGCATGTCATCAGCCTGCTCTCCGGTCATGCGGGCGGTGCTAATGCGTTGGCTCGTTATCTGGCGGGCATGTTGGGTGCCGACCCGGTTATCACCACCGCGACGGATGTGAACGATATGGCGGCACTGGATACGCTGGCATTTCAACTGAATGCCCGAATGAGTGATTTCCGTTCGGCGGTGAAGATCGTCAATCAGATGCTGGTCAGCAATAAGCGGGTTGGGCTGTGGTGGGATGACGAACTGACGCAGGATGTCAGCCATTGCGACCGGCGCGGATTTATTACGGTCACCGATCTCAACCAGCTCCCTGAACTGGATGCGTTGGTGTGCATCACCTTACGCACCAATTTACCTGAGCTGCCTGTTCCGCACTGGAAGCTGGTGCCGCAGCGGGTTGTGGCCGGAATTGGTTGTCGCCGTGATACGCCGTTCCCGCTGCTGGCTGCGCTGCTTGCCCGCCAACTCGAAGCCCAACAGCTCGATCCGCTGGCGCTAAAAGCGATTGGCAGCATCACGCTGAAAAAAGATGAACAGGGACTTATCCAACTGGCTTCATGCTGCCGCGTTCCTTTCGAAACCTTTACTGCTGACGCGCTGCGTGAGCATGAGCACCGTTTTCCGGCCTCATCGTTTGTTCGCAAAACGGTGGGTACAGGAAGCGTTTCTGGTCCTGCAGCCTGGCTGTTGAGCCACGGACAACTGTTAGGCGAGACCCTGCGAGAACAGGGCGTCACTATCACTTTGGGAGTTTCACACTGATGTTAAGCGTAATTGGAATTGGCCCTGGCTCGCAGGCAATGATGACCATGGAAGCCGTTGAAGCACTGCAGGCAGCGGAAATCATCGTGGGCTATAAAACCTACACCCATCTGGTAAAAGCGTTCACTGGCGACAAGCAGGTGATCAAAACCGGGATGTGCAAAGAGATTGAACGCTGTCAGGCGGCGATCGAACTGGCGCAGGCGGGGCACAACGTGGCGCTGATCAGCAGCGGTGATGCGGGGATTTACGGTATGGCCGGGCTGGTGCTCGAGCTGGTCAGTAAGCAAAAGCTGGACGTTGAGGTCAGGCTAATCCCAGGGATGACCGCCAGCATTGCCGCCGCCTCTTTGCTGGGTGCGCCGTTGATGCACGATTTCTGCCACATCAGCTTAAGCGATCTGTTAACGCCGTGGCCGGTTATCGAAAAACGCATCGTTGCCGCCGGTGAGGCCGATTTTGTTATCTGTTTCTACAACCCACGCAGTCGGGGTCGCGAAGGACATCTGGCGCGCGCATTTGAGCTGTTATCTGCCAGCAAGAGCGCACAAACGCCGGTTGGTATTGTGAAGTCAGCCGGACGTAAAAAGCAGGAAAAATGGCTGACCACGCTGGGTGAAATGGACTTTGAGCCGGTTGATATGACCAGTCTTGTGATCGTGGGCAATAAAACAACCTATGTTCAGGACGGCCTGATGATCACGCCACGAGGTTATGTGCTGTGAATTATGGTGATGTGCTGGTCATGGGCGGCACCAGCGACGCGCGCATGCTGTGCCAGCAACTGGATGCGGCAAACGTGGCCTACACCCTGTCCGTTGCGACCCCGACGGGAAAGCAGCTGGCGGGAGACATCAAAGGCCAGGTGCGCTGCGGGCGTCTGGAACGTGAACAAATGATTGCCTGGCTACAGGAAAATCAGACGCGCTGGGTGATCGATGCCTCGCATCCGTACGCCGAGGTGGTGAGTCGCAACATCATGAATGCCTGCGAAGCGGCGGGCGTACTGCTGAGCCGCTACCAGCGCCCTGAGCAGTTGAGCGGATTAACTCACCCGCAGCTTTATACCGTACAAAGTATTCCGCAAGCCTGTGAGGTGGCGCGACGCTTCGGCGATCGCGTGCTGTTGACGACTGGCAGTAAAGATCTGTCCATCTGGCGAGAAGGGTTGCCTGAAAAAACGCTGCTGGCGCGCGTTCTGCCTGTACCTGAGGTCATTCAGCAATGCGCGGATCTGGGATTTGGCGTCGGTGAAATCTTCGCACTGTGTGGGCCGTTTAGCGCCGAGTTCAACGCCGCGTTTTATCGCCAGTGTCAGGCTGATGTGGTGATCACTAAGGCTTCAGGCGCTGAAGGTGGTTATCAGGAAAAAGTTCAACCCTGTCTGGATGCCGGTATCCCCTGCATCGTGATTACACGTCCGGCACCGTTGGTGACGGGAGACGAGTTACTGGAAAGTCAGGCCGCCTTTGCGGCGCGTTTAACGCGCTGGCTGGCCGCGGCTTAAGGAGTTAAAGATGAAAAAGGCGCTTCTGGTGGTCAGCTTTGGCACCAGCTATCACGACACCTGTGAGAAAAATATTGTGGCCTGTGAGCGCGATCTTGCAGCCAGTTGCCCTGACCGCGACCTGTTCCGGGCGTTTACCTCCGGGATGATTATCCGCAAGCTCAAGCAGCGTGACGGCATTGAAATCGACACACCGCTGCAGGCGCTGCAAAAACTGGCGGAGCAGGGGTATCAGGATGTGGCTATTCAGTCGCTGCACATTATCAATGGCGACGAATACGAAAAAATTGTCCGCGAAGTGCAAAGTATGCGTCCGCTGTTTTCACGCCTGACACTGGGTGTACCGCTACTGAGCAGCCATGAAGATTACGCCCAGCTGATGCTGGCGCTGCAACAGCAAATGCCGACGCTTAGAGAAAATGAAAAAGTGGTGTTTATGGGACACGGTGCCAGCCATCATGCCTTTGCCGCCTATGCCTGTCTCGACCATATGATGACGGCGCAGCGCTTTCCGGCGCGGGTTGGGGCGGTGGAAAGCTATCCGGAAGTGGATGTGCTGATTGAAAGTTTATCTCAGGAAAGGGTGACGGCGGTGCATCTGATGCCGCTGATGTTAGTTGCTGGTGACCATGCCATCAATGATATGGCCTCTGACGAAGATGATTCGTGGAAAACATTGTTCAATGCGGCCGGGATAACGGCTACGCCATGGCTCAGTGGACTGGGTGAGAATCCGGCGGTTCGCGCCATGTTCGTGGCACATTTACAGCAGGCGCTTAATGTGGCGCTGGAGGAAGCAGCATGAGCGGGAAACTGTACGCATTAAGCACCGGACCTGGCGCTTCCGATCTGATCACCGTACGCGCTGCGCGTACGCTGGGCATGCTGGATATTCTCTATGCGCCTGCCGGGCGTAAAGGCGGCGATAGCCTGGCGCTGTCGATTGTGCGGGAGTATATCGGCGAGCAGACCGAGGTCCGTTGCTGCCATTTTCCCATGAGTGCCGACAGTGCGGAAAAAGAGGCCGTCTGGGATGAGGTTGCAACCGCGCTGGTTCAGGAAGTCGAAGCTGGAAAAAAAGTAGGCTTTATTACGCTCGGCGACGCCATGCTGTTCAGTACCTGGGTCTTTTTACTGCAGCGCATTGGTTCGCCTGACTGGTTAGAAATCGTCCCGGGCGTGACTTCTTTCGCTGCGATTGCCGCGCGTTCGAAAACCCCGCTCGCCATGGAGCAACAATCGCTGGCAGTGGTCTCCTGTACCGCGCCGGAAGCTGAAATTCAGCAGGCGTTAAAGCAGCATGACAGTCTGGTGTTAATGAAAGTGTACGGTCGTTTTGCGCGTATCAAAGCGCTGCTGCAACAAGAAGGTTTGTTGGGCTGCGCATTAATGATGTCTGAAGCCACGCTGCCAGCTGAACAGTGTTGGCGTCATCTCGATGAGGTGAGCGACGATCAGCCGCTGCCTTATTTCTCGACCATTCTGGTCAACAAACAGTGGGAGTATGCACAATGAAGCTTGAACAACAGCTAAAACAGCTGTCTTTCAGCGGGTTGGCTGCGGCGCTATTACTGATGATTGTTCCTGAGCAAGCGTTCGCCATGCACATTATGGAAGGCTTCTTGCCGCCGATGTGGGCGCTGGCATGGTGGCTGCTGTTTTTACCCTGCCTGTGGTACGGGCTGGTGCGCTTGCGCCAAATCGTGCAGGAAGATAACCACCAGAAAGTTTTACTGGCACTGTGCGGCGCCTTTATTTTTGTGCTGTCGGCGCTGAAAATTCCTTCCGTTACCGGAAGTTGTTCACACCCTACCGGCGTAGGCCTGGCAGTTATCCTGTTTGGACCTGGCGTAGTGGCCATCCTCGGGGCGATTGTTCTGCTGTTCCAGGCACTGCTGCTGGCACACGGTGGTTTAACGACGCTCGGCGCGAACGGCATGTCGATGGCGGTAATTGGCCCGGTAGTGGGTTACATGGTGTGGAAAATGGCCTGCCGTGCGGGGCTGCGTCGTGACGTTTGCGTCTTCTTGTGCGCGATGCTGGCGGATCTCGTCACCTATTTCGTGACGTCGGTACAGCTGGGCGTCGCGTTTCCGGATCCCTCTGCTGGCGCTACCGGTTCAATCATTAAGTTCATGGGGATTTTCTGTCTGACGCAGATCCCAATCGCGATTGCGGAAGGGTTACTCACCGTGCTGATTTACGATCAGCTAACCAAACGCCAGTTAATAACCGCACAAGGACATTAACGATGAAAAAGACGCTGATTATATTGGGCATGGTAGTGGCGCTGGTGATCCTGCCGTTCTTTATCAACCACGGTGGAGAGTACGGCGGTTCAGATGGTGAGGCGGAGAGTCAGATTCAGGCTATTGCCCCGCATTATGAACCCTGGTTCCAGCCGCTGTATGAACCGGCAAGCGGTGAAATTGAAAGTCTGCTGTTTACACTTCAGGGATCGCTGGGCGCAGCCGTGATTTTCTATATCCTGGGTTATACCAAGGGCAGGCAACGCCGTGATGACCGGGCTTGACAGGCTTAGCTATCAAAGCCGTTGGGTTCATGTCTCGCCAGTGCGGAAGTTTCTGCTCTGGCTGGTGATGATGATTCTGGCGTTTACTCTGCCCCCGTTGGGGCAGGGTATTGAGCTGTTATTGATTGCCGCGCTGAGCTGCTGGCTGCTGCGTATTTCCTTCTGGCGCTGGTGCCGTTGGATGGCATTACCGTTTGGTTTTCTGGCGGTTGGCGTAGTGACCATCCTGTTTAGCATCAGCCGCGATCCACAGACGCTGTTGGCCAGCATACCTGTGGGAAGTTACTGGTTGGGGATCAGCGCACCAGGTCTGGTGACAGCGAATGAAACATTCTGGCGCAGCCTTGCTGCGCTGGCGGCAACCTTCTGGCTGGTACTGAATCTGCCGTTTCCGCAATTAATTATCCTACTCAAACGCGCGCACGTTCCTCGCCTGCTAACTGAGCAGATCCTGCTGACCTGGCGGTTTATTTTTATTCTGTTAGACGAGGCGCTGGCTATTCACCGCGCACAAACGCTGCGTTTTGGTTATCGTAGCTTGCCGTTGGGCTACCGCTCTCTGGCAATGCTGGTGGGATTGCTGTTCACTCGCGTGTTGATCCGCTACCAGCAAATGACCACCACACTGGATATCAAACTTTATCAGGGTGATTTTCACCTGTAAGGAAAAGTATGCTTGCCACCTCAGCGCTTTGGTTTCGCTATCAGGATGACCCGATCCTCAAAGGGCTAACGCTGGATTTTTCTACGCATGCCGTCACCGGGTTGGTAGGCGCTAATGGTTGCGGGAAATCCACGCTGTTTATGAACCTGAGTGGCTTATTGCGCCCACAGCAAGGCGCGGTGATGTGGCAGGGCAAACCGCTGGATTACAGTAAACGCGGCCTGCTGGCGCTGCGTCAACAGGTGGCAACGGTATTTCAGGACCCCGATCAGCAAATTTTTTATACCGATATCGACAGCGATATCGCCTTTAGCCTGCGCAATCTCGGGGTGGATGAGGCTGAAATCGCCCGACGCGTGGAAGATGCGCTTACGCTGGTCGACGCCCAGCATTTTCGCCATCAGCCCATTCAGTGTTTAAGCCATGGGCAAAAAAAACGCGTAGCGATAGCCGGGGCGTTGGTGTTGCAGGCGCAGTATCTGCTGCTGGATGAACCTACTGCGGGCCTCGACCCGTCAGGCCGCACGCAGATGATTGAGATTATCAAACGCATCGTAGCGCAAGGAAACCATGTCGTAATTTCAAGCCATGATATCGATCTTATCTATGAAGTCAGCGATGCGGTGTACGTTTTACGCCGGGGCGAAGTACTCACGCACGGCACGCCAGGTGACGTTTTCGCCCGTACGGATCTTATTGAACAAGCGGGATTAACTCAGCCCTGGCTGGTGAAGCTGCATACCGAGTTGGGCTTCCCGCTGTGTAAAACAGAGGCTGAATTTTTTAGCTGTATGCGAGAGAACGCACTGAAGGAGGCGTCATGACGCAGGCAATAATGTTGCAGGGAACGGCATCTGATGTGGGTAAAAGCGTATTGGTCGCCGGGCTGTGTCGTATTTTTTATCAGGATGGACTGCATACCGCACCGTTCAAATCGCAGAACATGGCGCTGAACTCTGGCATTACGCCAGAGGGAAAAGAAATGGGCCGCGCGCAAATTTTTCAGGCTGAAGCCGCAGGTATTACGCCAGATGTGCGTATGAACCCGGTTCTGCTTAAACCGACCAGCGATCGCAAAGCGCAGGTAGTGCTGATGGGCAAAGTAGCGACGGATATGGACGCGGTGAGTTACCACGAGTACAAACCACGTCTGCGGGAACAGATCCTGTCAGTTTATAACAGCCTGGCGCAGGAGTTCGATGTGCTGGTGCTGGAAGGTGCGGGGAGCCCGGCAGAGATTAACCTGCGCGACCGCGATATCGTCAATATGGGCATGGCAGAAATGGCGCAGTGCCCTGTCGTTTTAGTGGCGGATATCGATCGTGGTGGGGTATTCGCCTCCATTTACGGCACGCTGGCGCTGTTGCACGATCACGAACGCGCACGCGTAAAAGGGGTGATCATCAATAAGTTTCGCGGCGATGTGACGCTGCTGCACTCCGGTATTGAGCAAATTGAAGCGCTGACCGGTGTTCCGGTGCTGGGCGTGATGCCATGGCTGGATGTTGATCTGGAAGATGAAGATGGCGTTGCGCTGCAAAAGGGCAAGTATTTGCGCACTGATAAACGCGACATCGACATCGCTGTTGTGCAAATACCGCACATTTCTAACTTTACGGATTTCAATGCGCTTGCTGCGCAGCCGGATGTGCGTGTGCGCTATGTTCGCCAGCCTGAAGAGCTGGCGGGGGCCGATCTGGTGATTTTGCCCGGCAGCAAAAATACCCTTGGCGATCTGGTGTGGCTGCGTGAAAGCGGGATGGCGCATAGCGTCGTGCAATTGCATCGTAATAACGTACCGGTGGTGGGGATTTGCGGCGGTTATCAAATGCTCGGCGATACCATCATTGATGAAGTGGAGTCAGGACTCGGCACGCTGCCGGGGCTGGGCTTGCTCAATACCGTAACCCATTTTGCTCAGCACAAAACCACGACCCTGGTTGAGGGGCAAATGTCCTCATCGCTGCCTGACTGGCTGGCGGGCACGGCGGGGTTATCCGTTCGCGGTTATGAAATTCATATGGGCGAAACAGCATTAACCGATGAATGTCAGTCGGTGATGACGTTGCACAAAGACGGCGGCAACGTGGTTGACGGCGCGGTCACTGCGGATGGTCTGGCGTTCGGCACCTATCTTCACGGTCTTTTCGACAGCGATGATTTCACCCGTGCGTTGGTCAATGGCCTGCGAGAACGTAAAGGGTTAGCTCCGCTGGATTCCACCTTCCATTACGCGCAATATAAATCGCAGCAGTTTGATCTGCTGGCGGATGCGATGCGGCAACACATCGATATTGAGAAAATTTATACCATCATGCAGCAACACCGGGAGCCAGTATGATGATTCTGGTTACTGGCGGCGCGCGAAGCGGTAAGAGTCGGCATGCGGAAGCGCTGATCGCTGATTCCCCAAACGTTTTGTATATTGCGACTTCGCAGATTTTTGATGAGGAGATGGCTGCGCGAATTCAGCATCATCGCGATGGACGTCCTGCGCACTGGCGTACAGCCGAACGTTGGCAACATCTTGATGAACTGATCACGGCAGCGAACGATCCTCAGGAAGCCATTCTGCTTGAATGCATCACTACGATGGTGACCAACCTGCTGTTTGCTCTGGGCGGTGACAGCGATCCGGATAGCTGGGATTACGCGGCGATGGAGCAGTCTATCGAAGGTGAAATCCGTTCGCTGATTACAGCCTGTCAGCGCTGCCCGGCAAAGATCGTGTTGGTCACTAACGAAGTGGGAATGGGGATTGTGCCGGAGAACCGTCTGGCGCGGCATTTTCGTGATATTGCAGGACGCGTGAACCAGCGACTGGCGGCGGCGGCTGATGAGGTCTGGCTGGTGGTATCAGGAATTGGAGTCAAAATTAAATGAGTAAGTTGTTCTGGGCAATGCTCTCTTTTATCAGTCGCTTGCCCGTTCCTGCTCGCTGGTCGCAAGGACTGGATTTCGAGCACTATTCCCGCGGTATTGTGATGTTTCCCCTGATTGGCGTCGTGTTGGGAGGGTTGACGGGGCTGGTCTTCATGGCGCTCCAGACCTGGTGCGGTATACCGTTGGCCGCTCTTTTTGCGGTGCTGACGCTGGCGTTATTGACCGGGGGATTTCATCTGGATGGTCTGGCGGATACCTGTGACGGCATTTTTTCGGCGCGCCGACGCGAGCGGATGCTGGAAATCATGCGCGACAGTCGTCTGGGAACCCACGGTGGACTGGCGTTAATTTTCGTTTTACTGGCGAAGGTGCTGGTGGTGAGCGAACTGGCTTTGCGTGGCACGCCGATGCTGGCTGCGCTGGCGGCGGCATGTGTCGCCGGGCGAGGAACGGCGGTGTTGCTGATGTATCGGCATCGCTATGCCCGCGAAGAAGGGCTGGGCAACGTTTTTATTGGTAAAGTCACCGGGAGTCAAACCTGCGTTACGTTGGGATTGGCGGCGATCCTTGCCGCCGTGCTGCTTCCCGGCATGCGCGGCGTGGCAGCGCTGGTTGTCACAATGGTGGCGATTTTTATTCTTGGGCAGTTATTAAAACGCACGTTGGGTGGGCAAACCGGCGATACGCTGGGCGCTGCCATTGAACTTGGCGAGTTGATTTTCTTGCTGGCTCTGCTCTGAGTCAGCCCACATACTGGAACCCTTATGCAGACTTTAACCTCTTTACTCCGCGCGATCCCATTACCTGACAGTGCCGCGATGCTGCGCGCGCAGCAGCATATCGACGGCTTGCTTAAGCCGCCGGGAAGCTTGGGGCGACTCGAATCTCTCGCCGTGCAATTGGCCGGGATGCCTGGCCTGAAGGGTGTGCCGCATGTGAATGGCAAAGCGATGCTGGTGATGTGCGCCGATCACGGCGTGTGGGATGAAGGGGTTGCCGTTTCACCTAAAGTTGTCACGGCTATACAGGCTGCCAATATGACGCGTGGAACGACCGGCGTCTGCGTCCTCGCCGCTCAGGCGGGGGCGAAGGTCCATGTGATAGATGTGGGGATTGATGCTGAACCTATTCCCGGCGTGGTGAATATGCGTGTGGCACGCGGCTGCGGCAATATAGCCGAAGGCCCGGCAATGAGCCGTTCGCAGGCCGAGGAGTTGTTGCTGGAAGTTATTCGCTATACCCATGAACTGGCCAAAGACGGTGTGACGCTGTTTGGTGTCGGTGAGCTTGGTATGGCAAATACTACACCTGCGGCGGCCATTGTTAGCGTGCTTACCGGCAGTGATGCTGAGGAAGTCGTGGGTATTGGCGCTAACCTTCCTCTTTCTCGGGTGGGGAATAAGGTAGACGTTGTGCGTCGGGCAATTGCCGTCAATCAGCCGGATTGCCATGACGGTGTCGATGTGCTGGCTAAAGTTGGTGGGTTCGATCTTGTCGGCATGGCAGGGGTTATGTTGGGGGCGGCCTCCTGCGGCCTGCCGGTCGTGCTGGATGGTTTTCTTTCTTATTCCGCTGCGCTGGCGGCCTGCCAGATTGCACCACAAATTAAACCCTACCTAATCCCGTCACATTTCTCCGCTGAGAAGGGCGCCCGTACCGCGCTGGCGCATCTTGAATTGGATCCGTATCTGAATATGGGGATGCGTTTGGGCGAAGGCAGTGGGGCCGCGTTGGCGATGCCAATTGTTGAGGCTGCTTGTGCGATGTACAACAATATGGGGCAGTTAGCCGCCAGTAACATCGTGCTTCCGGATGGTAAGGAAGCGTAGTTACCGCTCAACCTGAACCTCGCCTGTTGGCGAGGTTTTTTTATGCGCAAATATGTCGTAACCCACTAAAACAGATAATAAAAGCTATAATTAACGGATATCTGCTGCGACGAAGGAAAGGAAAAAGATGCGTCGTGTAAAACTGCTTTGTTCACTCATTATGCTGCTTGCGAGTCAGGGCGCGCAGGCGGTGAGTTATCCACTGCCGCCAGAGGGCAGTCGCCTGGTGGGTAGCCCTTTGACTATTACGGTTCCACCAGGTAATACCAAGCCGCTGGAGGCATTTGCCGCTCAGTACGGGCAGGGGTTGAGCAATATGCTTGAAGCCAATCCGGGCGTCGATGTTTTTCTGCCTAAATCGGGTTCAACGCTGGTTGTGCCGCAGCAACTGATATTACCGGATACCGTACGCGAGGGTATTGTCATCAACGTCGCCGAGATGCGGCTTTACTATTATCCTGCTGGCAGCAATACGGTTGAGGTTTTACCCATTGGCATTGGTCAGGCGGGTAGAGAAACGCCGCGCAACTGGGTGACGGCGGTAGAGCGTAAGCAGGAAGCACCAAGCTGGACACCGACGCCAAATACCCGACGCGAATACGCCGCTCGCGGGGAAAGCTTGCCAGCATTTGTTCCTGCCGGGCCAGAAAATCCGATGGGCCTGTATGCAATTTATATCGGCAGGCTTTATGCCATTCACGGGACAAATGCCAATTTCGGTATTGGTCTGCGGGTAAGCCAGGGGTGTATCCGTTTGCGGAATGACGACATCAAGTACCTGTTTGATACGGTGCCTGTAGGGACCCGTGTACAATTAATTGACCGACCGGTGAAATACAGCGAAGAGCCGGACGGTAGTCGTTGGGTGGAAGTGCATGAGCCGCTGTCGCGAAATCGTTCGGAATACGAGTCTGACAGAAAGGTACCTTTGCCAGTCACTCCCGCTCTGCGTACCTTTATCAGCGGGAATGACGTGGATGTGAGCCGTGGGAACCAGGCACTGGAAAGACGTTCCGGTATGCCGGTGAACATCAGCCTGGTACAGAAACATTATTAATTTTCAGGGCGACTCTGGTGACCTTCAGGTCGGATGGGTCGCTTTTTTTATTTGATACTGCCCCATTTTTACCACGCCAATATGGTCTGCCATTAGTTGAGCTTCGTGTTCGCTGTGGGTAACCAACAGCGCCGTTTGCCCGGCGGCGCGCAAAATATCCCGTACCTCGTTGCCAAGACGTTCACGCGTGCGCTTATCAAGGCTGGAGAAGGGTTCATCGAGCAACAGGATTTCCGGATGTGGCGCCAACGCACGCGCAAGGGCGATACGCTGTTGTTGCCCGCCTGAAAGCTCATGCGGATAGCGGTTGGCATGGCTGTGTAACTCCACCATTTTCAACAGCTCGGTCACTCTGGCCTGTTGTTTCTCACGCGGCATGCGACGCAATCCAAAGGCCACATTTTGCTGCGCGGTCAGATGGGGGAATAACGCATATTCCTGGAAGACCATGCCGACATGACGTTTTTCCGGTGGCAGATGAATGCCGGGACCGGCAACACGGCGCTGTGACACATAGATCTCTCCGTTTTGCAGGCGTTCAAATCCGGCAACTGCGCGTAGCACCGTGGTTTTTCCGCAGCCTGAAGCGCCCAGCAGACAGGCGATTTCACCTTTACGTACCGACATTGAAAATCCGCTCAGTACCGATTGCTGGCTGTTGCCATAAGTAACGTGTACATCCTGGAGTCGTAATGCAATTTCTGACATTGTTGCTCTCTTAACCACGGCGAGTCATTTGGTGACGCACCAACAAAATAACCGGTAGCGTGCCAGCTAAAACAATCATTAGCGCGGCGATAGCACCTTCTTCATAGGTTCCACGGGCGGCTTCCGCATACAACAATGTTGCCAGCGTTTCGAAATTGACCGGGCGCAAAAGCAACGTTGTTGGCAGTTCTTTCATGGCATCGGCAAAAACCAGCAGGGCACTGCTGACTAACGCTGGACGCAGCAGGGGAAAATGGACCCGTGCAAACGTCCCCGCACCATTCTCACCCAACAGACGAGACGCCTGTTCCAGCGAGGGGGGGATACGGCCCAGACCAGAATCCAGTGCGCCAATGGCAATCGCCTGGAATCGCATGGCACAACAAATTACCAGCAGGATCCCGGCGGACATCAGCGGCAGACCACGAACATCCAGTAAATCGGCCAGCCAGCGGTCGACCGCCATGGCGGGTGTCAAAAAACCAATTGCCAGAATTGTGCCGGGGACCGCATAGCCTAAAGAAGCCAGACGCATCACGCCGCGACGAAATCCTGGCATGGCGTTGTCGGCGGCGCTATGACGCGCACTCCAGGCCACTAACATACTGACGCAAACCACCACCAGCGTGGTTCCCGCCGCCAGCGATAGCGTATTTTGTAATGCTGACAGTAACGAAGAGGAAAGCGGATTCTCATCACCTATGCGTTTGGCGCTTTCCCACATTAAAAACAGAACCGGAGCCAGAAAACCCAGCAGGACAGGCAGTGAAATAACGCCACCGAGCAGCCAGCCACGCCAGCCCTGCACGCGCGTAGGTTGAATTTCCCGCAGGCTGCGACTGCTGAATCCTTGTTTTCTGCGACCATAAAATTCCAGCGTCAGAATAAGGAATATAAACATCAGCATCATGCAGGCAATTTGTGCCGCGGCAGATAAATCAGAACGCGAGATCCATGTGGTGTACACGGTAACGGTTAACGTCTGTACCCCGAGAAACTCCGATGCGCCGATATCGTTGAGCGTTTCCAGCAGTGCCAGGCTGATCCCAACGGCCAGTGCCGGACGGGCCATGGGCAATGCAACACGAAAGAAGGTTCCGGTTGCGCTGCATCCCAGCGTGCGTGCGGCTTCCAGTAAATGGGCCGGTTGGCTAATAAACATGGCGCGGGTTGTCAGATACACGTATGGGTAAAGCACTAATCCGAGTAGGATGATTGCGCCGGAAAGTGAGCGTAAATCTGGCAGACGGAACTGTCTTGGGCTGTCAAAACCCAGTAAAAAACGGATAAAGGTTTGCAGGGGGCCAATCGGATGCAGCAGATCGAGCCACGCAAAGGCCACAATGTAGGTCGGCATCGCCAGCGGCAACAGTAACGCCCAGCTAAGTATTTTACGTCCAGGGAAATCCCATGCCGTTACCGCCCATGCGCTGCCTACGCCAATCACGCCGACCATCACCGCGACACCGGCTAATAACAGCACGGTATTTTTTAGTGCGGCAGGTAGTACATACGTCAGGAGATTATCCCAGTGAGATAAATCGGCCTGGGTAGCCTGCCAAATCAGCGCAATGATCGGTGTCAAAACGCCAAGCGCTACGCACAGTGCGCCAAGATGTAGCGGCGTTAATAATGACTGCGGCCCGGAAACCAGGCCGCGTAACGTCGGAAACTGCAGAGGTTTATTGATCGAATCCAACTTTATCTACCAGCAGACTAGCTTGTTTACGATATTTAACGATTTCGGTTAATGGTGTTTTATCGACGTCGATTTCGCCAATAGTTGCGTTGATAACCGGGTCAAGCGTCACGCCTTTCAGTACCGGGTATTCGAAGTTCGCTTTCGCATATTGCTGCTGGGCAGGTGCGGAAACCAGATATTCCATCAGCTTAACGGCATCGGCTTTATTTGGCGCATAGCGGGCTACAGCTGCACCACTGATGTTGACGTGTGTACCGCCATTTTCAAAGGTAGGTTTAACGACTTTAATCGCATCGCCCCATTGACGCGCATCGCTGCCTTCTTTGGCATTTTTCATATGGCCGACGTAATAGGAGTTGGCGAGACCAATATCGCAAATACCGCCGAGGATATCGCGAGCAACATCGCGATCGCCACCGGTAGCTTTACGCGCCAGGTTAGCTTTCACACCGCGCAGCCATTCTTCGGTCTTTGCTTCGCCGTGATGAGCAATCATTGCGGCGATCAGCGCCGTGTTATACGGGTGCTGTCCGGAACGAATACAGACTTTACCTTTGTACTCAGGGCTGGCGAGTTGTTCGTAATGCCAGTTATCGATTGGTAGTGACTTCTCGGCATACAGCACGCGGGCACGCATCGACAGCGCAAACCACTGATTATCTGTACCGCGCAGATTAGCTGGAATAGCGGTTTTCAGTGCTTCTGACTCTACTGGCTGAGTTACACCCGCTTCCACTAAATCAATGAGATTACCGGCATCGACGGTCATCAGCAGGTCGGCAGGTGAATTTTTACCTTCAGCTTTAACGCGCTCAAGCATACCGTCCTTGATATAGACCGTACTGACTTTGATGCCGCTGGTTTTGGTCCAGCTATCAAGTAAAGGCTGGATCAGACCCGGTTCGCGGGTTGTATAGAGCGTTAACGTTTCCTGAGCGAAAGCCGGTAGGCTAACTGAGAAGACCAGGGAAGAGGCAAGTGTGATACGGCGCAGTCCGGCGCGAGGCAGAGAATTCATCGTTTATATCCCAGAGTAATTGGAACGTACAGTGAACCGAGCGAGGGCTCGTTCCTTTGGCTCGCGTACAATAAATGATAATCACTAGCACTTACAATAATTGCAAAGTTTAAACGATTTACATTTACATAACTTTAATCAACGTTGTGATGCGGCATGTCACGGGGTGCAGAGCAGGCAGGGTGCTTATCAGAGGGGATTTTATAGCGACCGAAAAAGCAAAAAACCTGCTTAGTTTCCCAAGCAGGCTTCTTAAATATGGCTCCTCTGACTGGACTCGAACCAGTGACATACGGATTAACAGTCCGCCGTTCTACCGACTGAACTACAGAGGAATCGTGTGAACGAGGCGCATATTACTGACCTCACCATGAGGTGTCAACAGTAAAATTAGCGCGTCATTTCAATTGCTTAATTAATCTTCAAATTCAGCGTTAATGCACATTTGGTGAGCGATAATGACCATCTTAGCGGGTATCGCGTAACCGCTCCATGGGGTTCTGGCGGTAAAACTGAATAAAACGCTGCCATAAGGCCGGAAAACGTGGCGCAAATAATTCAGGAGCACTGAAGAAATACTCCGAAAGAACGGCAAAGCATTCGGCCGGGTCGGTTGCTGCGTAAGCATCTATACTGCACGCGGTTTCACCGACCAGATCAATTTCATCCTGAATGTTATTCATTGCGGCATATAGGTCGTGCTCCCAACCGGCAATATCTCGCAGAGGGATCGCCGGAATACCGCTGGCGCGGTCGCCATTACGCATATCAAGCTTATGTGCCACTTCATGGATGATCAGATTAAAGCCGGAGGCATCAAAAGAATCCTGAATGTCGAGCCAGTTAAGGATTATCGGACCTTGCTGCCAGCTCTGCCCGGACTGTACAACCCGTTGATTATGCACCAGCCCAATATCGTCTTCCCATTCATCGTCCACGACAAACGGGGCAGGGTAGATGAGAACTTCATGAAACCCGTCGAGCCACTCGACCCCTAATTCCAGGACAGGCAAACAGAAAAGCAGCGCAATGCGCGCACTTTTCAGCGGGTCAAGTTCAAACCCCTGAAGCGCTACCAATCTTTTTTGCTGTAAAAAGCGCTCGGCCAGGGCGATAAGTCTGGCTTGTTCTTGCTCGGTGAGATTCACCAGAAGAGGAATAGCCTGGGCGTCGTCCCACGGCCAGTCGTCACTCCGGGTTGTTTCTTGCTCTTTCCAGGGCCACTTAATCATCGTTTTGCTCGCAAACTCGTCACTTGAACGAAATTGACGGAACGGGGTCTGTTAAAATGCCAAATTACCTGGCATCATGGCAACCGCCAAAACGGAGAGATGCCAGAGCGGCTGAATGGACCGGTCTCGAAAACCGGAGTAGGGGCAACTCTACCGGGGGTTCAAATCCCCCTCTCTCCGCCACTATTCAAACACTTAGCTCAATTCCTTTCAACGACTCATGTCACACTTGGTATAGTGTCGGTATATTCGCTTAGTATAAAGCTCGCCATCATCATGTTCTGATTTGCCCAATACTGGAAGATCCAGTGTGGGGGAAATTTTCACTTTTCTGTCATAAACCGCAACCTGGCGTTCAGTTTTGTGATCTGAGAATAGTTGTTTGTCCTTTCTCGTTTCTATCAAGTTTTTTTCCTGCGGCTCAAAGTTAAACCAGGGGCAGGGTAGCTAACGTTATTTTGGCTTTTATGCTAGAAGAAGATAGCCCCAGAAACCAGGCCGTTAGAGAAATTAGCAACAAGCCTCGAGAATAAATCTGACAGTTATCTTTGAGCGATGAGCGGGCGCACAAGACGGTGACAAGATTGCAATATTTGTTGGGGTTATGCCCACGACTTGTTTTGGATAAACTCACTTAACCCTTTGTGATACGATAATTATCTTAGATTGTCACATGGGGCCAGATTTTGAATTCATACATTTTCCTTGCCGGGGCCATTGTAGCTGAAGTAATAGGTACAACCCTGATGAAGTTCTCTGACGGGTTTACACGTCTATGGCCATCTGTCGCAACCATTGTGTGCTACTGCACTGCTTTTTATCTTCTCGCTCAGACGCTTTCGACGATTCCAACGGGTATTGCGTACGCAATTTGGTCAGGTGCTGGAATCGTATTAATCAGCCTTTTGGGCTGGTTGGTAAGTGGGCAAAAGCTGGATTTCCCGGCGATCGCAGGCATGTTCCTGATTTGCGCTGGGGTTCTGGTTATCAATATTTTTTCAAAATCTTCCCCGCATTAATTCTAAAAGAGTGTCGGATATCTGGCGCTGTTAGCAGAGCTTATCCCTGTGCGGTGAAAAAGCCCGCTTGGTATGAAGCGGGCTTGCGTATTTTTGTCGTAATTAGAACTGGTAGACTAAACCAACGGCAACGATGTCGTCAGTTGCGATACCATTGCTTTCATAGAAGCTGTCGTCTTCGTCCAGCAGGTTGATTTTATAGTCAACGTAGGTGGACATGTTTTTGTTGAAGTAGTAAGTCATACCCACTTCAACATATTTGACCAGATCTTTGTCGGTGTAGCGTGGGGTGCCATTGCTATGGTGATCCCAGCCACCTAAGTCGACACCTTTAGATTGCAGGAATGCAACGGACGGGCGCAAACCAAAGTCAAACTGGTATTGTGCAACAACTTCGAAGTTCTGCGTTTTGTTGGCGATACCGCCTTTGTCATCACCATAAGCGGTCATATTGCGGGTTTCGGCATACATTGCAGCCAGGTATACGTTGTTAGCGTCATATTTCGCGCCAACAGTCCATGCATCTGCTGTTTCACCACCAGCATATTTACTGGTGTAGCTACGATCATTGCGACCTTCAGCAACTTGATTGTTAGAACGGTCAGAACTGGAGTATGCAGCGCCAAGACTTAAACCGAAGTCGAAGTCATAAGAGGTGGACATACCGAAACCGTCGCCGTTCTCACGTGTCAGGTCCCGACCTTTACCATTACCGGTACCTTCGCCTGAACCACCATCTTCATTATTGCCTTGATACTGCAAAGCAAAGTTCAGGCCATCAACCTGACCAAAGAAACCATTATTACGGTAAGTGGCCACGCCATTGGTACGACCGGTCATATACACGTCGGTCTGGGTGTAGGTGTCACCGCCAAATTCCGGCAGCATATCTGTCCAGGCTTCTACATCGTAGACGACGCCGTAGTTACGACCGTAGTCGAAGGTACCGTTCTGGCCAAAACCTAAACCGGCAAAGGCCAGACGAGTTGCAGCATTTGCGCCTTCACCTTCAGCAGTATTGGCCTTAATGTTGTATTCCCACTGACCATAACCGGTCAGCATGTCGTTGATCTGTGTTTCGCCCTTAAAACCCAGACGGGCATAGGTCTGATCGCCATCGTCGCCAGGGTTATCAGAGAAATAACGCAGACCATCGACTTTTCCATACAGATCCAGTTTATTGCCGTTTTTATTATAGATTTCAGCCGCATTTGCTGCGCCTGCAGCTAATAAAGCAGGGAGAAGCAGTGCCAATACTTTTCTTTTCATTATGTATTCCCTTTGCATGATAATTAAAATGAATATGTAGTACTATCCAAGCAACTACATTTGGATACTATCTATGAAGTTCATTTAATTTAAAATATAACATGTAACAAATGTATTTAAAATATTTCTAAATGTTTCATCGGTGTGTTTTTATAACTATAAATATATGTTAGTTAAATTGTTATTTGTTACACAAATCATTTTTAATCAATATTTTATGTATATCTAGTTATTTATTTGAAATTTGAATTTTATTTGTGTGGAGTATTTATTTTTGTTATTCATATAATATGGTTGTTGATATTGAAATTATGGTTTTTATAAATTCATGTGGATTTTGTTTTCGGTGTGATAATAAAAGTTAATTATGTAATGGGGCAGGCAGTGGTTTGCAATGAAAATTGTTGCTAAGGTGATTTTCTTTCTACAAAGGGAGATAGCATGAAACTGCACGACTGGCAGTCGCAATTTGAAGCTTGGTTAGCTGATAACCATTCCGGACAAGATGCCGCGCATGACATCTTTCACTTTCGTCGTGTGTGGATGACGGCGCAAAAGCTGAGTACAGATGCTACTGTAGACTGGCTAGTGGTGCTGACCGCGTGCTACTTCCATGATCTCGTCAGCCTGCCAAAGAACCATCCTGAGCGTCATCGTTCGTCGGTACTGGCAGCTCTGGAAACGCGTCGCATTTTGATGCGCGATTTTCCGGATTTTCCACAACAAAGAATACCTGCCGTGTGCCATGCCATTGAGGCGCACAGTTTTAGCGCCAAAATTGCACCAGAAACCCTTGAAGCGAAAATCGTGCAGGATGCGGACCGGCTTGAGGCGCTGGGGGCTATCGGTCTAGCGCGCGTATTTGCTGTGTCTGGTGCGTTAGGCGTGGCGCTATTTGATGCGGAAGATCCGTTTGCCCGCCAGCGTGGCCTTGACGACAAACAGTACGCGCTCGATCACTTCCAGACGAAGTTATTGACGTTGCCGTCGACGATGCACACTGAACAAGGACGACATTTAGCGCAGCATAATGCTGACTTCTTACTGACGTATATGGCGAAGCTGAGTGCGGAGTTAAAAGGAGAGTATGAAATGCTGGATCTTGACGCGATTCAACCCTTTAAAGCACGTTAGTCGCCAGTACAGCCGCAACGTCAACCGCACTATTTTATGTTAATCTGTCGGTTATCCATTTCGGCCGGTTAAATGTATGCAGGATAATTTTTCAGTAGCAGGCTCCATGAACCCGATGACAGATGATAACAAGGCCGCCGCGCAGGTGATTTTGGCTAAGTTGCTTGAAATATATGACGTGAAAACCCTGGTTGCTTATCTGAACGGTGTTGGCGAGAACCGCTGGAGTCCGGCCATCTTTAAGCGAGTGGTGGCGAACGAAACATGGCATCGCCTCAGCGACAATGAGTTTACTTATCTGAATTCCTTGCTGCCGACGCCACCTGCGCATCATCCGCATTATGCCTTTCGATTTATCGATCTGTTTGCCGGCATTGGCGGGATTCGTCGCGGCTTTGAGGCAATTGGTGGGCAGTGCGTGTTTACCAGCGAGTGGAACAAGCATGCGGTGCGTACCTACAAAGCGAACAACTATTGCGATCCCTTCCAGCATCACTTTAATGAAGATATTCGTGATGTCACGCTGAGCCATCAGGATGGGGTGAGCGACCAGCAGGCGGCAGAACATATTCGCCAGCACATTCCAGAACACGATGTACTGCTGGCGGGATTTCCTTGTCAGCCCTTCTCCCTGGCCGGGGTGTCAAAGAAAAATGCGTTAGGGCGGGCCCACGGTTTTGCCTGTGATACACAAGGCACACTCTTTTTTGACGTGGTGCGCATTATCGACGCTCGTCGACCAGCAATATTTGTGCTCGAAAACGTCAAAAACCTGAAGAGTCACGATCAGGGCAAAACGTTTCGCATCATTATGCAGACGCTGGACGAGCTGGGGTATGACGTGGCAGATGCAGCAGATAACGGTCCGGATGATCCGAAAATTATCGATGGGCAACATTTTTTGCCTCAACATCGCGAACGTATCGTGCTTGTCGGCTTCCGACGCGATCTGAATTTGAAATCAGACTTCACGCTGCGGGATATTGTCACGCGTTATCCGCAGCGGCGTACTACCCTGGCGGAACTGCTTGAGCCGAACGTCGATGCGAAATATGTGCTGACGCCGGTGCTGTGGAAATACCTCTACCGCTATGCGAAAAAGCATCAGGCGCGGGGAAATGGATTTGGCTATGGCATGGTGTATCCCGGTAACCCTGATAGCGTAACGCGCACATTATCTGCGCGTTATTATAAGGATGGGGCGGAGATTCTGATTGACCGTGGCTGGGATATGGCGCTGGGTGAAAAAGATTTTGACGATCCGCAGAATCAGCGACACCGCCCACGCAGACTTACGCCCAGAGAGTGCGCGCGCCTGATGGGGTTTGAATCTCCGCAAGGCTATCAGTTCAGGATCCCCGTGTCAGATACTCAGGCTTATCGCCAGTTTGGTAATTCGGTGGTCGTTCCGGCATTTGCGGCGGTGGCCAGGCTGCTGGAGCCAAAAATCAGGCAGGCAATTGCTATTCGCGAGAAAGAGAACCTGCATGGCAGACGTTCACGATAAAGCAACACGCAGTAAAAATATGCGGGCGATAGCCACCCGCGATACCGCAATTGAAAAACGCCTTGCCAGCGTGCTGACAGAGCAGGGGGTAACGTTTCGCGTGCAGGATGCGACGTTACCCGGTCGCCCCGATTTTGTGGTGGATGATTATCATTGTGTGATTTTTACTCACGGTTGTTTCTGGCACCACCACAATTGCTATTTGTTTAAAGTCCCCGCGACACGAACGGAATTCTGGCTGGAAAAAATAGGCAAAAATGTCCAACGCGATGCGCGGGATTGTGAAAAATTGCAGGCTCTTGGCTGGCGCGTACTGATTGTCTGGGAGTGCGCCCTGCGTGGTCGCGAAAAGCTGGATGATGAAGCGTTATCTGAACGTGTCATCGAGTGGATCTGCGGCGGTGGCGACACCGCGCAGATCGACACTCTCGGTATTCATTTACTGTAATGTCTTTTCCGACGAACTCGCGACGGCATCCGCTTTAACAGGGAACAGGTATTTCCCCAACGTTACCAGCACCACAGCAAACACGATCACGCCGAGCGCCAGCCATTCGATAGGGGCTAGTCTTTCTCCCCCCAGACCGGTACCTAACAGCACCGCAACAACCGGATTGACGTAGGCATAGCTGGTGGCTAGCGCCGGGCTGACATTGCGGATCAAGAACATATACGCATTAATGGCAATAATGGAGCCAAACAGGGCCAGGTAAGCCACCGCCATAAAGCCTGAAAATGTTGGCATGGTGGTCAGTTTTTCCCCGGAGAGTAACGATGCGCACATCAGCACAATACCGGCTGCTAACATTTCAATGGCTCCGGCCATCATGCCAACGGGTAGCGTAATGCGTGAACCGTACACCGAGCCAAACGCCCAGCTTATCGAACCGATCAGGATTAAAATAGCGCCCCACGGATTGCCATTTAAATTGCCTCCGCTGTTCAGCATGATGATCCCTGCGAGCCCAATCGCTATCCCCAACCATTCCAGTTTGCGCGTTTTGATGCCAAAAAAGTGGCTAAAACACAGCGTAAATAGCGGGACGGTGGCGACCACCACGGCGGCAATACCGGAAGGGACATTTTGATGTTCTGCGACGGTGACCAGTCCATTACCCACAGCCAACAGCAGGATACCAATTAACGCGGCGTTTAGGATTAAGCGTAAGGGGGGGAGCTTATGCCCGCGAATAAGTAAAAAACTTGTTAATAAAATTCCCGCAGAGAGAAAACGTACGGCTGCCATCATTAACGGCGGCCAGCTTTCAACACCAATGCGAATAACGAAGTACGTGGAACCCCAAATGATGTACAGCGCGAATAGCGCACTGAAAAGCGGTAACAATTGCCTGAAACGCATAATCCCTCACGGTAGAAATAAAAAGGTGCAACATAGTAAACGTCAAAACTATCTTACTGGCGAGATTTATAATTACGTGTCGATGTTAAAAACTTGTTGACCAGAAAGGTCAGTTTCAGCATGGCGTGTTTTACTTCATACTTATGACTGCAAAAAAATAATATTGAGGGTCAAAATTTTGGCAGGAAGTAGCTTACTAACCTTACTCGATGATATCGCCACGCTGCTGGATGATATATCAGTGATGGGAAAATTGGCCGCGAAAAAAACCGCGGGCGTGCTGGGAGATGATCTGTCGCTTAATGCGCAGCAGGTATCGGGCGTGCGGGCGAACCGTGAACTCCCGGTGGTCTGGAGCGTGGCGAAGGGGTCGTTTTTAAACAAAGTTATCCTTGTACCGTTGGCGCTATTGATAAGCGCATTTATTCCCTGGGCGATCACCCCATTATTAATGGTAGGTGGGGCGTTTCTCTGTTTTGAAGGGGTAGAAAAGGTTCTGCATACCCTGGAGGCGCGTAAGCACAAAGAAAGCCCGGAAGAGCGTCAGCAGCGTCTGGCTGCTCTGGCCGCACAGGATCCACTCACCTTTGAGAAAGATAAAATCAAAGGGGCAATACGTACTGACTTCATTTTGTCTGCCGAGATTGTTGCGATTACGCTGGGTATTGTAGCGGATGCACCTTTGCTGAATCAGGTGTTGGTGTTATCGGGTATCGCGTTAGTGGTGACCGTGGGCGTGTATGGCCTGGTCGGGATTATCGTTAAGCTTGACGACATCGGGTACTGGCTGGCAGAAAAACGTAGCCAACTTGCCCAGTCGCTGGGGAAAGGGTTGTTGGTGGTTGCTCCCTGGCTGATGAAAACACTTTCTGTGGTCGGTACATTGGCGATGTTTTTGGTGGGGGGCGGTATTGTGGTACACGGAATATCACCGCTGCATCATGCGATTGAACATTTTGCTCAACAGCAAAGTACATTGATTTCGCTAATGCTTCCGACCCTGCTTAACCTGGTGCTCGGCTTTATCATCGGTGGGATTGTCGTTCTGCTGGTGAAAGCTGTCGCCAGACTGCGCGGAGTTTCGCACTAATTGTTACAGGACTGATTATGCAAAACGCCTCTTTGTCATCTAAGGTGTAAAGGTTTCTCTTGATACAGGAGGCAGGTATGGTCTTTTCTGTCAGTGAGGAAGTCACCTCCAAAGAGGGTGGCCCACGTATGATCGTTACCGGGTATGCCAGTGGAATGGTGGAGTGTCGCTGGTACGACGGCTTTGGCGTTAAACGGGAAGCATTCCGTGAAGATGAACTGGTGGTGCCGGGCGAGCGAAGACAGCTCTGTCAGGATGCCTGAACATTTGACTCGACCGTAACCTGGTGATCTCTCACCCATTAGTTATATTTATCATTTTGGTGAGAATTATTTACTTGTCAGGCAAAAAAATTGCAGATAAGGTTTGGTTCACATCAGATTTTCTGGTGTAACGAATTTACAAGTGCTTCTTGCATAAGCAAGCTTGATCCCGACCCTATAAGGGCCGGGATTTTTTTCGCCCTCAGTCAGCGATTGATCTCCGATACGCTAAAGTCATGGATATCAAGCTCGAACGCGTCGGCCAGTTCATGCCATGTATGGTAATCTCGGCCGTCGACGCTAACGCGCTCCGGGTCATCCTGGCTGCGATGAATTTCACTCTCGCAGATTTCGTTGATTGCCTTTAGCAGCGCGTCCACATCGACGCTGACTTCACGTTTGGCCGTATCGCTGTACTCTTTCGCGGTTTTCATCCTCATACCTCTCAACCGTTAAGGATACCGGGGGAGCGTACCCAAACATCAGATACGCACAACTTAAGTATAGACCGTCGATAAAACCCGCAATCGCGCGTGCAGAGCGCTGCCAGAAAAAGGAATTTGTTCTACACTGGCACAAAGCCACAGGAGGAAAACTATGAAGGTGAATGATCGGGTCACAGTCAAAACGGACGGCGGTCCTCGTCGACCGGGCGTGGTACTGGCAATCGAAGAGTTTAGTGAAGGCACCATGTACCTGGTTTCGCTGGAAGACTACCCGCTCGGTATCTGGTTCTTTAATGAATCAGGTCATCAGGATGGTATCTTTGTGGAAAAAGTGGAGTGAGATGAGTTCCGCTGTTTGATTCTGACTGGTGGAGTCGCCACCAGTCAGAACGTCTTAGCGCATATTCACAAAGATACCATTGGTGACGTTATCCGTAAGCCTCACAACGTGATAGATAACTTGCTTATTATGCGTCTTAATCTTTCGTTTTATATTCCCCTTATGGGATGACACCGTCTTGGCTTTGATATTCATTTGATCCGATATCTGTATTGTTCCCTGACCCTCCATCCACATACGCAGCATGCTGGATTCGGTTCGACTTAATGATAATGTCGGCAGATTCACATCAATAGCAATATCTACTTCTTTTTTCAGAATATCGCCAAGTAGTTTATCCAGTGAGTCAGGTTTAATCGATTTAGAACTAATCAATAAGTTTTTTCTGACGAGTAGATATTCATCAAAATGCACGTTGGCAATTGCCATAAACACAATAAATAATGTGCTGGGATGCTGATTAATGATTTGCTTTATTTGCTGGCTATTAGCAGGATCGTGGATAAAGCAGTCCTCATTAATAAACACCACAGCGGGTTGTTGAGAGACACAGGCGAGACTGAGTTCATCAACGTTGGAAATGTTGTTGATTTCCCTTTTTTTCACTCCCCGACTTACCAGATACCCGGTTAACCCTAGTCGGGTGTAACTGCATAAATCCATAATAATCGTTGACATGGCATACCCTCACTCAATGCGTAACGATAATTCCCCTTACCTGATTATTTCATCACAACTAAACGGAATAATAACGACCCAAGATGACGCTTTCGCTGTTTTTCAGGCGAATTTACTATCCCGTAAAGTTGCGTATAATTTGCCAGGAAACATCTTAAAGTAAAGTGAATGTTGCGTTATGTGAGTGAGGCAAAAACAAATAAGCCGCGACAGAGATATCCTGGTGGATGTTGTCACTTTTTAAAATTAGGACAATCCTTAGTAAAACAGGATAAAAATTAAGGGTTATTATTTTCCAGGCATTTCGCTGACGATATCGGCCAGTAAATTAAAAATTTCACTGAATAATCGTTCGCAAAATGGCGCAATTAATGGCATTAGCGCCGCCATCAGTGAAATACCTACGGTCAGAGTGAGAGGAAAGCCGATGACGAAAACCGACAGCTGTGGCGCCATGCGATTTAACAAACCAAGTGCGAGGTTCAGCGTGAGTAGCAGCGTCATTACTGGCAGGGCCAGCATTAGCCCGTTGAGGAAAATCAGGCTACCTGCCCGTGCCAGCGCGAGAAACGCATTGCTGTTCACCGGATTGCCACCGATGGGCAGAGTATGAAAAGTATCTACCAGCAGCGAAATCAGCCATAAATGACCGTTAAAGGTCAGGAACAGCAGCATGGCGAGCATGTCGATCAGTCGTGCCAGAACCGGCATATTCAGACGGCTACCGGGATCGAAGAACGTCGCGAAGGAAAGGCCCATTTGCAGGCCAATTAATTCCCCGGCGGTACGTACTGCGGCAAACGCAAACTGCATGGTGAAGCCTAAAGCGATACCGATCAGGATTTGTTGCATTGCCTGCCATAGTGCGCCGATCGAAAAGATGGGGACGTCAACGGCGGGAATTGACGGGGCGATAACGACGGTTATCATCAACCCCAGCCCCAGCTTTACCCGTTTGGGGATGGCTCGTTCACTGAGGATGGGGGCCGTTGAGATGAGCGCCAGTATGCGCAGCAAAGGCCAGAAGTATAAATTCAGCCAGTGGAGCCACTCAACGCTGGTCACCTGCAACATAACGTTGTCTACCCGATGATGTAGGGGATATTGCTGAACAGCGTACGCACGTAGTCGAGCAGCAGGTTAAGCATCCACGGGCCAGCAACAATGATGGCAATAAACACCGCGACAATTTTGGGAATGAAGGACAGCGTCATTTCGTTAATCTGGGTCGCCGCCTGCAGAATACTGATGATAAGACCTGTGACGAGAGCGACCAACAGCAAAGGCGCAGCAAGGGCCAGGGCGACTTTCATCGCCTCTGTGCCCATCATCATGACCGATTCAGGAGTCATTTCGCGCCTCTAACTGTAAAAGCTTTGTGCTAGCGAGCCGACAAGTAGCTGCCAACCGTCTACCAACACAAACAGCATCAGCTTAAAAGGCAACGCGATTGTGGCTGGCGGTACCATCATCATCCCGAGCGCCATCAGTACGCTGGCGATCACCAGGTCGATAATCAGAAACGGAATAAAAATGGTAAAACCTATCTGGAATGCTGTTTTCAACTCACTGGTGACATAAGCGGGTAGCAAAATTCGCATCGGCACGGCTTCTGGTCCCTGTAATGGACCGCTGTTTGCTAAGCGCGCGAAGAGGGCCAGATCGGCTTCACGGGTCTGGCGCAACATAAACTCACGCAGCGGCTGGGCGCCTTTCTCCATAGCTTCCTGCATGGAGATCTTCTCTTCGCTGAACGGTTGATATGCGTCGACGTAGATTTTATCGATCACCGGCGACATGATGAAAAAGGTCAAAAAGAGCGACAGGCCCAGTAGCACCTGGTTAGGTGGTGCAGAGGGGGTACCCAGCGCATTTCGCAGGAGACCGAAAACAATGATGATGCGGGTGAAGCTGGTCATCATCAGCAAAATTGCAGGCAGGAACGTCAGCGAGGTGATGAACACCAGTGTCTGCACGGGCAAAGACCAGCTTTGTCCGCCGCCCGGCAATGGCTGACTAACCAGACCCGGGAGTTGGGCGAGGGCAACGGGACTGAAAAGCCACAAGCCTGCCAGCGTGAGGGATAAAAAACGGCGCATCAGGATCTCCCAGGACGCTTAAGCAAACTCTTCATCATGGCCTGGAAATCCGCAGGGGAGGCCGTTTTTTCTTCTGCATCGGCAGGTGCCGGGGGCAGGGTGTGCAGGACGTTAATCTGCGAGGCTGTGACACCCAGTACCAGACGGGCATCTTCGACCTCGACAATCACCACGCGCTCACGTGGACCCAATGAGGTGCTGGCTGCGACTTTCAGCCCGCGAGTACCGGCACTTTTGGGGGCAAACCCCAGACGTTTAATGACCCAGGCCACCGCCAGGATCAAGACGATGATCCCGAGCAGCGCGCCGCTTACCTGCACCAGCGGTGAGCCGGGAACGGCGGCGGGTTGAGAAACGGTAGCCTGGGTATTCATGATTAACGGCTCAGACGGCGCATACGTTCAGATGGGGTGATAATGTCAGTGATACGCACACCGTATTTATCCGCGACCACGACGACTTCGCCCTGGGCAATCAGATAACCGTTGATCAGGATATCCAGCGGTTCGCCTGCCAGACCATCCAGTGCGACAACCGACCCCTGCGTCAGGCGCAGCAGCTCTTTGATGGTCATGCGGGTACGGCCCAGTTCGACGGTCAGTTTGACCGGAATGTCCATGATTAGGTCGATGTCCTGCAAAGCACCGCTGACGTCGCCGCCACCTAACTGCTGGAATACCGCATCGGCCGCACTTTTGGTGGGCGTGGTTTTTTGCTCGTTTAACGCGTCAGCCCACAGATCGTCCAATGCGCCAGTGTTCTCATCGGACGGATTATTCATATCACTCATTTGGGCTGTTCCTCATTCAGCGAATTCAAAATCGGGTTTATCAGATGTTCTACGCGTAACGCATACTGACCGTTTACAGTGCCATACTGGCTGGTCAGCACAGGCACGCCGTCCACATGAGCAATAATGCGGTCGGGTTTTTCAATCGGCAGTACATCGCCGGGTTTCAGTTTTAAAATCTGGGATAGCCGCAGCGGAATGTCGGCAAAGTTTGCCACCAGCTCCAGCTCAGAATGCTGAACCTGACGCACCAGATTATTGCGCCAGTTCTGATCTTCATTACGCGAGTTTTCCAGCGGCGGATTCACCAGCAGCTCACGCAACGGCTCAATCATGCTGAATGGCAGACAGATGTTAAATTCACCGGTCAGGTTGCCAATTTCAACGTGGAACGGGGTGTTCACCACAATGTCGTTCGGGGAGGTGGTGATATTGGTAAATTTCACCTGCATCTCGGAACGGACGTATTCCACTTCCAGCGGATTGATGGCCTTCCACGCGTCGCTGTAGCTTTCCAGCGCCAGCTTCAGCATGCGGTTGATAACGCGCTGTTCCGTGTGCGTAAATTCGCGGCCTTCCACTTTCGTCGGGAAACGACCGTCACCACCGAACAGGTTGTCTACGGCGATAAATACCAGACTTGGTGAGAACACCACCAGACCCGTACCGCGCAGCGGCTTCAGGTGGATTAAGTTCAGGTTGGTCGGAACCGGCAAGTTGCGCGCAAATTCGTGGTAAGGCTGGATACGGATCGCCCCCACGGTAATATCTGGGCTACGGCGCAACAGGTTAAATAACCCCATACGGAACTGGCGCGCGAAGCGTTCGTTAATGATCTCCAACGCCTGTAAACGCTCACGTACCACGCGACGCTGAGTGTTGGGATCATAAGGACGAATATCGCTTTCTTTTGCGATACCTGAAATGGGTTCGTCTTTGGTTTCGCTATCGCCGTTCAGCAATGCGTCGATTTCTGCCTGAGAAAGAATACTGTCGCCCATGTCTTTACCGCAGAATAAAAGCTGTATAAAGAACGTCGGTGACAACCTGTTTCGGTTGTCCAACAACAAGCGGAGTCGCCAGCGTCTCTTTGATGGCGGTAATCAGCTGTTGCTTACCTTCCTCGGTGGCGAGTGTGGCCGCGTTCTGACGAGAAAATAGCAGCAGCAAGCGGCTGCGCACTTCCGGCAGATATTCGTTAAGACGTGAACGTGTCGCCTCATCTTTCATGCGCAGTGTGATACCGATATACAGCACACGGTCTGCATCACCCAGATTGACGGTAAAGGTATCCAGCGCAAAGAACACCGGGGCTGGCGGTGGAGCCGGTTCCGCTTTGACGCTGGCGGAAGGCTGCTGCTGCATGCGCCAGTAGCTATAACCTGCAGTTGCGCAGGCGGCGAGGGTAATTAATACCAGCAGAGGGATCCAAATAGCGCGTTTACTTTTTTTGTTAATCGCGGAGTCAGTCATCAGATACGGGCTTCCTGTTTCGGTACAGCTTATGGGCTGATTATCCCGTGTCCTGTCCACGACAAAGCGTGGAAAAGACGCGGATAATCATGCTACCTCTGGCGTTAGGCGAAGATGTCTACTGCGCCATCGCCGCGGGCAGTGGCTTGCAGCGAGGCTGGGGTTGCCAGTATTGCGTCATCTTCAGCGGCAAAAATGTCTTGTCCTTGAGCGCGACCAGACTGCTGTTGCTGTCCGGAAGACTGCTGATGGCCAGCGAAGCTTTCACTGCTGATGTTGCTTTGCCCCAGTTGGATCCCGCTTTCAGCCAACTGTGTACGCAGCATCGGTAATGCGGCTTCCAGTGCGGCGCGCACGTGACTGTGCGGTGAAACCATTTGTAATTGCGCGAGGTTATCGTCCAGCTTGAGCGAAATATGTACCTGACCCAGGTCCTGCGGATGGAGACGCAGCTCTGCGCTTTGCTGGCCCTGGCGCGTGAACAAGGTGACGTGCTGGCTCAGCGATTGCTGCCATTCATGGCTACCTAACGGAGCGCTTAACACCGGCGCGGCCGTCGGTAACGGTTGTGCATGTGTTTGTGGACCACTTAGCGGGGCCGCAGTCATGCCAATGCTGGTCGGTGACGGGGTGCTGTCGATTTCAGCTCTGGCGTTCACTGCTGCCGTCAGCGGGGTTAATGTTGGATTGTTTGCCTGATTAGCACCACCGCCAGCAATCGTGACATCCGCTTTGCCTTTTTTGGCATCGCCCGGCAGTAATTCGTCTGCATTATCAGTCGCCGCGCCGTGTACCGCGCCTCGTGACAATGCGGAAAGCGCCGCATCAACAGGGGCTGGTGCGCTGTCGACGGCAGGCGTAGCCAGTGGTTGTCCTGGCAGCATGGCGAACAACGCGCTCAGGTTGGCGAGATCGTCATCACTCAGCGTAGTGTTTTTTTCGTCCTGCTGAGCGACTTTGCCCAGTGTCGTCAGGGCATTCGCTTTCAGTGAAGGCGTGAGAGCGGACAACAGTTGCTGAGCGTCAGTCATGTCGGCAAGAGAAGTCTCGGTTTGCAGCTCCTGTTGCGCCAGCAGATCGGTTAATTTGACCGACGGTGTGGCATCGCCATTTTTTTGCAGCAACCCTTTTTGCAGCTTGCTGCCAGCCGCTTTTAAATCGGCAAGCGACAGCGGGGCATCTTTACCTTGTGCGTCGCCCGCACCTAATGCGCCAGCCAGCAGCGCTAAAAAATCCTCGGGTGAATCTACCGCTTTGCCTGACTGAAGACCTGCGGCTACATCGGTGTCGGTGGTAATCAGTTGGGGTAAAGTAATCATTCGGGTTTCCTCATAGCTGCGCGCTGAGCAAATTCATCCATTTTTTTCTGATCCAGACGGTTTTCGGCCAGTAACGCCGCCGAGGTTTGTCTGTCCTGCAACGTCTGCCACGCCTGTAATCGTTGTTTTTTGTCGCGCCAACTGTTCAATGCCTGGTCTACTTTCTGTGTCCATTGATTGAGCTGTTGGCGATGTTGCTCAATCGCTTTTTCCAGCGTCTGAATAAATTGTTGGTAATTGATCCAGCGATTGCTGGTAATACCCTGGCCCATGTCGTTGTTCAGATTGTTGCGATACTCATGCTGATAATCGATCAGCATTTTCAACTGCTCTTCCGCCTGCTGACAGCCACGACGCATCTCTCCCAATAAGACAGCAGCGTCATCTACCTCTTTTTCAGCCAGGTCTTTCAATGTTGCTAATGCACCATGTTGTGCCATGACCTATGCTCTCCTGCTTAATCACACACCAGGGAAAATCAGTTCCAAAGCTTGTAGAGAATCTTCCCAGTCAGCCCGTTCAAAAATACCTTGCTGTAAGAATGCTTCCAGCTGCGGCCATAAGGCGATGGCTTTATCCAACATCGGATCGCTGCCTTTGGCATACGCCCCCACGCTGACCAGATCGCGGTTACGCTGGAAGCTGGACAGCAACTGTTTAAAGTTACGCACCCGTGCATAGTGTTTTTCACTAATGAGCGCGGTCATGGCACGGCTGATCGAGGCTTCAATATCGATAGCCGGATAGTGACCCGCCTCGGCCAGATGACGAGACAGCACAATGTGACCGTCCAGAATCGCGCGCGCGGAATCGGCAATCGGGTCCTGTTGGTCGTCACCCTCGGTCAGTACCGTATAAAATGCGGTGACTGAACCGCCTCCGTGGATACCGTTTCCGGCCCGTTCGACCAGCGCCGGTAACTTAGCGAATACTGAGGGTGGATAACCTTTGGTTGCCGGTGGCTCGCCGATCGCCAGGGCTATCTCACGTTGTGCCATCGCGTAGCGGGTGAGGGAGTCCATAATCAGCAATACATGCTGTCCGCGATCGCGAAAATCTTCGGCGATGCGCGTGGCGTAGGCCGCGCCTTGCATACGTAACAGCGGCGAGACGTCCGCCGGAGCGGCAATCACTACCGAGCGTGCGCGACCGTCAGCGCCGAGAATATTTTCAATAAAATCTTTAACTTCGCGACCACGCTCGCCAATCAGACCCACGACGATAACATCGGCCTGGGTATAGCGCGCCATCATGCCGAGCAGGACGCTTTTACCGACGCCGGAACCGGCGAAAAGCCCCATACGCTGGCCGCGTCCAACGGTTAACAACGCGTTGATGGGGCGTACGCCGGTATCCAGGACGTGTTCAATTGCGGTGCGTTGCAGGGGGTTAAACGGCGGTGTAATCAGCGCGCCGGTTTCGGTGGTATCCGGGGCGGGCAGGCCGTCGAGCGGTTTGCCGCTACCGTCCAGCACACGACCCAGCAGAGCAGGGCCAAGCGGTAATTGCTTCCCGCTTTGCAGACCTTCTCCGGCAATGTTCTTCGCGTATACGCGCGCGCCGGGCAGAACGCCTTCGACTTCTTCGAGCGGCATCAGAAACAGACGTTGACCGTTAAAGCCCACGACTTCGCTTTCGACCTCCTGGGTTTCGTTGCCGTCCTGACGTTCAATGACGCAGGTGGCACCGAGCGGCAGCTGTAACCCCGTGGCTTCCAGCACCAGCCCGGTTGCGCGGGTCAGGCGACCATAACGACGCACCGCAGGCAGCAGTGACATTTTCTCTTCGAAGTTGTCCAGCGTATTGAGCCAGCGAGTCAGGCGAGTGGTCATTACACGACTCCCGGCGCTGCCAGACGGCAGAGTTCTTGCCAGCGCGTGGCGACGCTGGCATCCAGATCGCCTTCATCAGCTGAGACTTTACAACCGCCGTGATGCAGCGTGGGATCGCCGCGAAGCCGCCAGCCGTGCAGGCTGAGAGTGGCACCGAGCATCTCCTCCACACGCTGGAGATCGTCCGGATGTACGCGCAGCTGCGGTTTACCGCTAAACAGCGGTTCCTGTTGCAATAACTGTTGGATTTGCTTAATCAGCGCCGCGTTATCCACGATTGGCGTCTGACCAATCACCTGACGCGCAGCTTCCAGCGCCATTTGCATCAGTCGCGAGGCAATGACGCTATCCAGCGCGTCCAGCGTATTCTGAAACTCACTCACCAGCTGCTGCATGCGGGCATGGATCGGCGCATGCTGTGCTCGCGCCTGGTTCTGGCCTTGCTCCAGCCCCTGGCTCAGACCTTCCTGATAGCCTTGTTCGTGACCTTTCTGTCGACCTTCCGCCAGCCCCGCGTTATACCCTTGCTCATGGGCCTGCATTTGCAGCTGTGCGAGCTGCTGTTCAAGCTGTTGCTCTGCGGAAAGCTGTGGCTCTTCAGCTTCTTCTGACAGCGGAGTTTCGCTGTGGTCGGCCAGTACGAACTCCGCCATCGGTGGGGCGAGGTCGTCCGGAGTCCAGACTTTCCACGGCAGTTCGTTAGACATAGGTATCCTCGCCGCTGCCTATCACCATCTCGCCGGTTTCCGCCAGACGACGCACAATAAGCAGAATCGCTTTCTGTTCGTTTTCCACTTGCGACAAACGCACCGGGCCACGGTTGGCAAGGTCGTCGCGCAGAATATCGGCAGCACGTTGCGACATGTTGCGCAGGAACTTCTCGCGTAGCGGCTGTTCGGCACCTTTCAGGGCAATCAGCAGAGATTCGGAATCCACTTCCTGCAACAGGCGCTGGATACTGCGATCGTCGACGTCCACCAGGTTTTCGAACAGGAACATCTCGTCGATAATTTTCTGTGCCAATTCGCCGTCGTAGTCGCGTACTGCGGTGATAACATTTTCTTCTTGCTGACTTTTCATCAAGTTGATAATTTCAGCTGCAGTACGAACACCACCCATTTTGCTACGTTTGAGATTTTGACCATCAAGTAAATTGTTCAGTACTTCCGTTAATTCAGCTAAGGCTGATGGCTGAACACCACCAAATGTTGCGATACGTAACATAACGTCATTACGTAATTTCTCATCAAACAGAGCAAGAATATCAGCGGCTTGACCACGTTTTAAGTGAACTAAAATGGTGGCGATAATCTGTGGATGTTCATCACGGATAATATAGGCAGCCATTTGTGGCTCCATAAAGTTAAGTGTCTCAATACCTGTTGTGGTTTCACGGGTTTCTGAGATCTCATCGAGCAGATTATTAGCACGCTCTTCACCTAAGGCTTTAACAAGTACAGAGCGTAAATAATCATTAGCATTCACATTTAATGCTGCATACTGAACAGCATCTTCTTCGAAGCTTGCCATCACATCAATGAGTTGTTGATTGGAGATCTGACGCATAGAAGACATCGCAATACTCAGTTGTTGCACTTCACGTGTCGTTAGATGTTTAAATACTTCTGCTGCGCGATCTTCACCCAATGTCAGTAACATAA